>Lana_p2__coassemble_165_pt1 | contig 55998 bp, 49 predicted proteins | sample Lana_p2__metabat2_high_PE_010 | metagenome-assembled genome bin Lana_p2 | reverse complement strand
GCTTCAAGTTTACCCTCTAAGAATTCTCTCACAATTTCGATGCGATCTTCATTACCGTGTATCAACAACATCACGACAATAGTGACGATATTGATCATCCGTAGATGTGTAAAAGCCTGACATTTGTTACTCCTTTGATGACTCAAAAGGTGTCAACTTTTTTCAGGCTAAGACATCATGCATTGGGACTGTTTAAAGTCGTGCGTTTGACCTTTACCGTCAACCACTTGCACCTTAAGCGTTTTATTCAAACGCTTGTATTGAGCGTCCATGGGGTAAAAGTTCGTGGCAGCAAACTCGTCAATTAAACGACGTTGCGTTTCATTGAGTTTGCTCTTCCAAGAGTTTTTCTTTTCCAAGGCAACAAACTTCCAGTGAGAAATGGCTGCGTTTTCCCAAGCGGGATCTTCATCGCTTAATGTACCCAAAATCGCAAACAGGCTAGCACCTGCTGCCTCCAATTGCATCATTAAACTTTGAGAGTCCCCGAAAGCGGTCATCGCTTCGATATCGGTTAAATTTTGACTGCAGGCGCAGTAAGAGAAAGAAATCAAAGAAGAAGCCCCATCAAAGGCATCATCGTAGACGGGCATCCACTCGATAACGTCTTCGATGGTGGGCTTAGCGGGCACGCCGGCCTTTAATTTTTCAATACAGGCAACGACGTGCTTTCGTTCATTTAAAAATCGCTCATCGGAGACGCTGCCGTAAGCATCGTCAAAGGTCCAAGCTGGTAGTTTCTCTTGGGTTGTCTCCTTTTGAGCCATTTCGATATCCTTTTTTAAAAAACTGATTGATAAATTGCTAAGACATCATCACTGGTTAATTTCTTAAATTGACCGATGGTGCCCGTTCTTGCACAAGCGCTCTTGGCGCATACCTCTAGTGCCTGTCCATCAAGCCCAAATTCGGAGAGTTTGGCGGGCATTCCCATAGTTTGATAAAACTTGCTCAGCGCGTCAATGCCAGCCTCGGTAGTGTTTTCACCCATAACTTCTCGTGCAAAACGTGCCATACGAGCGGGATTGACGTCGGCCACATAGCGCATCCATGCAGGCGTTAAAACAGCCAAACCTGCCCCGTGCGTGATATTGGCGTCATAGGCTGATAACTCGTGTTCCATCGCATGGCAGGCCCAATCCTCTACTTGTCCTAACCCGTAGTATCCGTTATGAGCCCAGCTACCCACCATGGCCACTTGGCACCACGATTCGTAGTCCTTTGGATTTTCTAATAACTTCGGGCCAAACTGCATGGCCGTACGAATCGCCGCTTCGGCTTGAGCCGAGACAAAGTCCGTATGCTCAGTATTGGTGAAATAGCGCTCAAAGATATGGCTAATCATGTCCACAACACCTGCAGCAATTTGATTTTTTGGCAAGGTAAAGAAGAGCTCTGGATCAACAACGGATAAAATCGGACGAATCTTTTCACTGGCCGTTCCCAACTTTAAGTCGTTGTGGCTAATGACCACTCGCATGGATTGCTCGCTTCCAGCCGCTGGGATTGTTAAAACCGTAGCAATCGGCAAAGCATCCGTAATTTTTACGCCTTTGGTGAAAAAGTCCCAAGCATCGCCATCGTACTTAGCCCAAGCGGCTGCCACCTTGCAAGTGTCGATAACAGAGCCACCACCTACAGCCAACAAGCACTCAAGTCCCGACTGTACGGCAATGTTTTTAACTTTTTCTGCAAACTCTAACGTGGGATTGGGGCGCACACCACCAATCGTAAAGTACTCAATCCCTTCGGCTTCAAGAGAGGCTTGAACATGAGCGATTGTGCCATTGCGCAACGCACTGCCACCACCATAAACAATCAATACTTTCGAAATGCCCTGTTCTTTTAAGTGCGTTCCAACGCGGCCATGCTCGCCTTGACCAAAAAGAATTCGTGTGGGGTTGTAGTAGTTGAAGTTAAGCATAGGTGACCTCAAACAAGAAATGTTGACAACTTTACGATTTTAAACCGCCATCTCAGTGGTTTCATCAATTACCTTAAATGATAAAGTGTTTAAAATTTTACCGTTTACAGCAACCTCCTAAAGCCCCTGTTTTTAAACGGAGGATGTAAGGAGCAAAGTCGAAAGACTTTGTAAATTGAATGATTGAAGGTATTATTATTTGATCTCTATTGCTAAAACAAAGCTATGGAACTGATGCCCAACTACTCATTCGAACTGAAACTCAACACCGCTCAACGTCGTTTCTTAAGTCAAAAGGCGGGAGCTGTGCGTTTCGTTTGGAATCATTTTCTAGCCGAGTAAAAAGTCATTCGTGAAAAAGAAAATCGCCCTACGCAAGCGGAGTTTGAGTGTCGTCAATGTGGCTACACGAACAACTCTGATGTGGTAGGGGCGATTAATGTCTTAAACCGGGGGCGGACAGCCCCTTCGATGCCTGCCAAGTGAACTAACGTTAGTTAGTCAGCAACAGGAACCCACCGAAGGTGGTGTACGGCATAAAACCATGCACTACCTGTAGGAATCCTCTCACTTCAGTGAGGGGAGGATGTCAATGTAAAGGAGTCATAAATGGCTGAAGAAAAGCAAAATTTAGAGCCGACGTTGCCGGCCCTTTTGCCTCAAACGAAGAGTGTCATGGATACGTTGATGGCCACAGAAGTGGTTCAAAAAGCTTTGAAGTTGGCTGTTGAGCAAGACCAACAATGCTTGGAAGACCAAATTGCCATCACGGAAATCCCCTCTGCCCCATTTAACGAACATTTGCGCGCTGCAGACTTTGAAAAGCGTTTTACGGCTTTGGGTCTTAAAGACGTTCATATCGACGAAGTCGGTAACGTGATCGGTGTGCGTCCGGGTGTTGGTCCTGAACCGCGCACGAAGCTTGTGATTGCTGCTCACTTGGACACGGTCTTTAAGATGGAAGACAACTTCAAGGTCCGTCGTGAAGGCAATTGCTACTACGCTCCGTCCATCGGCGACGACTCCCGTGGTTTGGCTGCTCTCTTGCAAGTCATTCGTATGTTCCAAGAATTGAACATTGAAACGGTGGGTGACTTGGTCTTTGTGGCTAACGTTGGTGAAGAAGGCGAAGGCGACTTGCGTGGTGTTAAGCATCTCTTTAAGGATCCGGATGTTGATATCGACGGCTTTATCTCTATCGACTGGGCGGATCCCCGTTGCGCTATCGTTGGTGCCACGGGTAGCTTGCGCTACCGCGTTCACTTCGATGGTCCCGGCGGCCACAGCTACCTCGGTTTCGGTCAACCGTCCGCTATTCACGCTTTGATGCGTACGAGCGAAACGTTGGCTAACCTCGAAGTCCCGGCTGATCCGAAGACCACGTACACGGTGGGTGTGATCCGTGGTGGTACGACAGTGAACTCCATCGCTGCTCACGCTTCCATGGATATCGACATGCGCAGCACCGATCACAAGGCTTTGCTTGCTTTGCGTGATAAGGTTGTTCCGTGCTTTGAAAAGGCTGCCGCTGACGAAAATGCTCGCTGGGGCATCACTGACGAAGCCAACCAAGTTAAGGTGACGCTTGAAAAGATTGGTGACCGTCCTGCTGGCCAACAGCCGCATGAAAGCCCGGTTTGCCAAGCGATCCGCGCTGGCCTTCTCGCTTTAGACTTGCCGCTTCATATGTACGCTTCAACCTCTGGTGACCACAACGTGGCCTTAAGCATGGGCATCCCAGCTTTGGCTATGGGTGGTGGCGGCCGCAACTGGAAGATGCACACCCTCGAAGAAGGTTATGAACACAAGGACGGCTTCCAAGGCCCGCAATTGACGTTCTTGATGGTGAGCGCTATGTCCGGTATTAATGGCGTTGTCGACGGCATTTTGCCCAAGCGTCAACACTAATCTAATCTAGACTTCTAGAGAAAAGGCTTGAAGCGTGCTTCAAGCCTTTTGTTTTGCCGTAAAAAAACTCGACAGTCATCAATGTGATTGTCGAGTTTTTCTTTATTGGCTGTTTTTGCGGCGATGGCGAGCCACTTTGCGTGGATCTTCAATCGGTTTTAGATGCTCTCCCCTCATCCATGAGATGAAGTCTTGCACGGAACAATTTAAAACAATGTCTCTTGCTCCGATCGTCCAAGCGATCGTGGGCTGCATCTGGCGCTTTGCGCGTACTCTAACCTTGGCCATCGGCACTCTCCCAAATGTGTGCTAAGACTAACCTTAGCACACGTGTATTGGGCTATTCAAGCTCTGCAGTAACCTTGGCTTTTTTGATGGCACTTAATTTTTTATGTGTGCGCCAATGCGCAAAACTTTGCAGCACCACAGAAGCACAAATAAGCGCTAAACCAATATAGAAAGCGAAGTTTAAGTCCTTGGCTTCATGGAAAATCACCATCGCCAACAAAATACTATAGACGGGCTCTAAGTTATAACTTAAGTTCACCGTAAAGGCCGACAATCGCTTCAGAGCTTCAACCTGTAATGAGAACATCCCAACCGTACAGAATGAGGCCAACATAAAGAGATAGAAGAGGTCTAATGTTGACGGAACAATCGTCTCCACAGGGAAAAACTGCAAATAAATCGGCAAGACCAAACTCATAATGACAAAACTGGCCAACATCTCATAAAAGAGAAATGTCATTAAGGGATAATCTGCTCCCACGCGACGGTTTTCAATCGTTAAAAACGCACAAGCAATGGCCGAGAGAATCCCCAAAATAATCCCCACTTGATAGCGCGTATCAAAGTGAAAAATTAAGGCGATACCTAAAATCGTTAATAGGCTAAAGGCAATTTCGCGGATAGAGAATTTACGATGACTCCACCAGGGATCGATGATCGCGGTGAAAAAGCCCAATGAGGCAAAACAGACAACACCAATGGAAACATTAGAGTATTTAATGGAGGCGTAAAAAAGCACCCAGTGAATGGAAAGCAAGAGCCCCACCCATGCAATACGCAAAATATCTTTAATCGGTAGGCGAATTTTCCCTTTTGAAAAGAGTAAATAAAGAAGGAAAAAGCCGCTGGCCATCATCACGCGATACCAGACCAATAAAGCTTCGTTGACGGTGATAAGGCGCCCCAAAACACCGGTAAAACCCGCCAATAAAATCGAAACATGTAGAACAAGAAAAGCGTACTTCATAATAATCACAGAAAAAGGCAGAAAAGAGGACCGCCGTAAAAATTTTGCCCATATGATACGGACTGAAGCAGAAAAAGAAAATCAGTGAAAGCATTGTGTTATAGTTTTTAAATTAACGTCTACTTTTGAGATCAATACTATGGACAAGAATCAAAATAACTCTCGCCCGGTTAGTAACGGAACGAGCTTTTCTGAACTCTTTCAAGACGTCTTTGGCCTTCAAGCGTGGGAAGAACAAAAACAATCTCACCAAGCCCAACGCTCTGTGCCCTGGCAATGGGTCCTTTGGGGTGGACTCTTTTTCTTCTGTTTAGGTTTTAGCTTTAGCTCCGAATCCCCTTGGATTGTGGTTGTTGCTATCGCTGTTGCTGTCATCCTCTTTTTGGCTCGTTCAACAGAAACCATCGAACCTCAAGTATTTCTTTTAACCGATGATCGCACGGATGAGCAAAAGAAGGCTTACCAAAAAAAATCACAAATGAAAGCCACAGCCTTTCCCAAGCCTGCTTCAGGTGGCATAGCTGACTTGGATGAGAATACCTCAAGTGATATCTCATCTGATGAGGTAGCTGAAAAATTAAATAAAGAAACTCGCACTCGAGTCAAGCGCCCACGTCGCAAAGAACGCTTTAAAACAAAGGATACCGTTGCTGACTATCCCAATGACGAAGTAGCGGCTAGCCGTGAAAGCGCCGAGGCTAAACCCAAACCCAGAAAACCTCGTGCTCGCCATCTTCGACGCACACCAAGAACGACGCCAAAGGTTGAAGCACCGGTAATCACTGACGTGGCGCCATTAAAGACAGAAGCTCCCAAAGTTGACGCTATTGATCAAACCAAGGCTTCTGAAAGCGCAGCGCCTGTCCCCGTGCAGGAACAACCACACAAGACTGCAGTTGAAGAGGTTTCTCCCATGTCGGCAGCACCAGAGGTCAAAGTGGAGACGCAGCCTCAAGTCACTTCCGAATCTAGCACGGCAGCGCCCCAAGAGCCTCCAAAAGCATCTTAGTTTTTGACCCATCAAATATCTAGCCCGAAGTTAAGTCCCACTTACTTCGGGCTTTTCCTATGCTCGAAACTCCTTAGAGCATTTCTCCTACACTAGCACTTTTTACCTATTGAAGAGAATAAAACTCCCTGTGTACGATGAATCATTAGACAAAATTGTTCTAAAAACTTTCGTTTAAGGAGCACTCCCATGTTTGACAACATGATCTGGTATCTCTTCATCTGCCTGCTGTTTTTTGGCATTGGCGACTTTTTAGGCGTTGCCACCAAAGCAAAACTCTCGGCTGTTTTTGTTAGCCTCTTACTCTTTTTAGTGAGCTTTATGTTCGGGCTCATTCCGCCCGATATTATTAACCAAGCTGGTCTTTCTCAGATCGGTAAGTGGGCGGTCGGCTTTGTGGTTTTCAGTATGGGCACTTCCATTAATTTGCGCGAATTAGCCCAAGAGTGGCGTACGGTGACAACCGCCATTCTTTCCATGCTCGTGGTTGCCGCAACCCTTTTTGTCTTGGTGCCGGTCATTGGCTACAACGAAGTCATTGTGAGCGTTCCGATTATTAACGGCGGTATTGTGGCAACACAAATCATGACTTCGGCTGCTATGGAGCACGGTTTAACGATGGCTGCCGCCCTTGGCACCATTCTTTACGCTGTACAAAAATTCTTTGGTACGCCCTTTGCTTCCTTTTTCGGTATGCAAGAAGCCAAACGCGTTTTAGCCATTTATCGCGAAACGGGTGTCAATCCGAATGCAACAGTGAAAACGACTAGCAACGGTCAAGCTCCTAAACCTACCTTCTTTGAACGTCACAAAAAGTTTTATGGTCCCTTCACATGCTTGGCCATTACCGCTGGCTTTGCTTGGATAGCCTTTTGCATCGGCAAGTGGACAGGTTTAAGTTACACGATTTGGGCCTTGGTTTTAGGCGCTTGCGTAAGCTCTACCGGCATGGTACCGAAAAACATTTTGATGCAAGCCAAATCCGCTGGCATCTTTAATGTGGCCGTATTTGCTTCGATTATCCCGAGCCTTGCAAAGATTCAATTAGGTGACTTGTGGGTTCTGAGTTTCAGCACCGCTGCCATCTTTGTGGTGGTGTTTGTCTCCTTATACGTAGCGTTCGGTGTATTGCCCTTGTGGAGGATCCAAGGCTCTCGAAACGTGGCATTAGGCGTTGCGGCGGGTCAATTGTTAGGCTTCCCCGCCACCTACCTCATTGCCAATGAAGTCGCGCAAGCTGCCAGTGAAAACGAAGAGGAAAAGCAAGTTGTACTAGACGCTTTGATGTCGAAGTACTTGGTGGCCGGTTTTGCGACCGTGACTTCATTCTCTGTCATCATCGCAGGCTTTTTCGAAAAGTTTATCGTGCTCTAAATTGGCTTATTTTATAGAAAGTGAGGATTCGAAATGTTTAAGTTTGATGCTCAAGACTATCCTTATGCTTCTAAGCGCAACGTGGTGTATGCCAAAAATGGTATGTCTTGCGTTGGTAACCCTTCTGGTGCTGCCGCAGGCCTTAAAGTATTGCTTCAGGGAGGTAATGCTATTGACGCAGCCGTGGCCGTGGCTTGTGCTCAACCCGTGGTAGAACCAACAGGTAACGGCTTAGGGGCAGACTGCTTTGCTTTGATCTGGTTTAAAGGAAAGCTTTATGCCATCAATGGCTCTGGCCCCTTACCGATGCTCGCTAGCATTGAAGAACTTAAAAAGCGGGGCTTTGATGCGATTCCGCCCTATGGTGTGGAACCCATCAATGTGCCAGGGGCCGTGGGTGGCTGGATGGCCATGCATGAGCGCTTTGGGCGCTTACCCTTAGAAGATGTGATGGCCCCAGCTATTGACTACGCCGAAAACGGCTACCCTGTCTCACCCAACATCAGCCGTCTTTGGGAAGAGGCCTTTAATACCTACAGTAAATACAAAGATCGTCCAGAATTCCGAGGCTTTTTCGACACGTTCTGCCCTAAGGGTAGCTGGATGAAACCTGGTGAAGTCTTCAAGAGCCACGATATGGCAGAAACCTTGCGAGAACTTTGCCGTACCAAGGGCGAGTCCTTCTATCGTGGCAAACTAGCCAAGAAGATGGACGCTTTCATGAAAAAGCACAAGGGCTTTTTGCGCTATGAAGACTTGGCTAAATACCAACCTGAATGGGTTGAACCGTTAAAGACTAATTATCGTGGATATGACGTTTGGGAAATTCCGCCCAATAGCCACGGTATTACCGTCTTGATGGCCTTGAACATCTTAAAGGGCTTTGAATTTGGTGAACGCGACACAGTCGATACGATGCACAAGCAAATAGAAGCCATGAAGCTTGCCTTCATCGACACGATGGAATACGTTGCTGAACCCTCTCACATGATCGTTACCAACGAAGAACTCTTGTCTGAGCGCTATGCCGACGATCGTCGCAAACTCATTAAGATGGATTCGGCTTTAATGCCTGAGGTTGGTGACCCCCGCTACAGCTCCACCGTGTACTTTGCCACCGCTGATGCTGAAGGCAACATGGTGAGCATGATCCAAAGTAATTTCCGTGGCTTTGGCTCCGGTATTGTCATCCCGGGCACTGGCATTTCATTAAACGACCGTGCACAAAACTTCCGCTTTGATCCGGATCACCCCAATGCGTTTGAAGGTGGCAAGCGCCCCTATCACACCATTATTCCCGCCTTCATTAGCCAAGGTGATAAGCCTATCTCTGCTTTAGGCATCATGGGTGGCTGGATGCAACCACAAGCTCACTTGCAAGTGATCATGAACATGATTGACTTCGGGCTTAATCCCCAACAAGCCTTGGATGCACCCCGTTGGCAATGGATCGGTGGCAAGAAAGTAGAAGTGGAACAAGATACGCCTAACCACATCATTCGTAAACTTCAACGCATGGGCCATGATATCGTGGTTCAACCCGATCCCTATCACATGGGACGCGGTCAGGTGATTTTACGCGATGAAGATGGTGTGCTTTGTGCCGGTACGGAAAAACGCACGGATGGACATATCGCAGCATTTTAGTTGACTAAAGCTGATAATTAACCCGAGTTGCTTTCCTATCAACTCGGGTTTCTTTATAAAAAAGTGTATAAAACTACAATCTATAATCATTTGTTCAAAAAAGTGTAGTAAACTACAACTATCTTTAAACTTTCACAAAAAATGTAGTTTTATACAATGTTTGTTCATTCTCGCGCTCTTACGGCCAGCGAAATTGGTCAAACCATTCGCCAACGCCGCAAACAATTAGGTTTCACTCTTTCTGATATTGAAGAGGCGACTTGTATCAGCAAAAAAACAATCATCAAAATTGAAATGGGCGGCGATGCTAAATTTTCAACGATAACAACACTTTTGAGCATCTTAGGCCTAAGTCTAGAGTTTTCAGATCAAATGCAAAAAGATATCAATGGCGATAAGGAAGAATCTAATGTCTGGATCTAAGGTATTTCTTTTTTTAGGAAAACAGCTAGTTGGGACGGTCTCCGAAAGTCAAGAAGACCAATCGTTGGTTTTTCAGTATGATCAGCAATGGCAAAAAACTGGCTTTGCGTTATCTCCAGTCCTGAATTTTCAACGATCTTTTTTTACATCAGATTTTCTAATCTTCTTGGAAAATTTTTTACCCGAAGGTCAGGCTCTTGATCGTCTCTCGATTTTAAATTCGATTTCCAAAAATAATGTATTCGCTTTAGCACTTGCCATTAAAAATGACTTAACCGGTGCTCTCAGCCTTTCATTTTCACCGACAAATGTGTCAAGCACAAAGAAACAAACTTTACGCAAAATTTCAACTTCAGAGCTTATTGAACGTTTAGAAAATCCGGACATCATTCCGATGGATATTTGGGACAACAAACCACGTTTATCTGTGGCCGGCATGCAAAGTAAACTCAATGTCTTGCAAATCAATTCAGAGTGGTTCTTAGTTGATGGCCCTAACATAGCTTCGAATTATCTGTTGAAATTTGAATCACCAGCACAAAAAAATTTGTTATTGAACGAATTTTTGACAATGCAACTTGCAACATGCTTGGATCAACCGGTTGCAAAAATTCACCTTGGAATGATTGAAAATCATCGAATGCTAGAAGTTGAAAGATTTGACAGAAAAATCATTTCATCGGACCAAGAACAGATCTATGTTGCAAGGCGTTATATGATTGATGGCTGTCAGGCCTGTGGTGTGCCATCCTCAAAAAAATATGAAAGAAATTTTGGCGATAATAAAGATGTTGCACACATTCGAGACGGTGTGAGTTTTTCCAAACTTTGGCAATTACGTCGATATGCAAAAAATCCTATAGTTTTTGAAAATAATCTACTGGATTGGATGTTTTTCAATTTAATCGTTGGCAATTGTGATGCCCATGGAAAAAATGTTAGCTTTTTCCTGGATCACCAAGGGCTTTCTGTTACACCATGGTATGACCTTATCAGCGTTTTGCTCATTCCTTCTGTTGAGCACACTATGGCCTTTTCAATCGGAGACGAATTTGAGCTTAGCAACGTACACGCTTTGCAAATTCTCTACGAAGCTCAGAAGAATAAAATCGCTTTTGAGCGAGCTTTCAAACGACTAAGTCGCATCGTTCAGAAACTTGAGTCTGGGCTTGTAATTTTGCACCCCAATGATGATTGGAGCACTCAGGAGCTCGAATTTTTCCAAAAATACAAACAATTTTTGTTCGACAGAATTGAGTACTGGAAAAAAGAACTCCAAATCATGCCTGAACTCATGCACGACCATTCCTTATTTTGAAATTTGCCTTGCAATGATTAGAAGGTTGCTTCACCCTCGCGGTAAACTGGCAACCTCGCTCCCATCATATAAAGCGAAGCCTCAACATTTCGCAAGGCTCGATCGGACTTAATCCAATCTGGACAAGACGGAGAAAGCCTTGCCAAACGAATGGATTCGTTCACTAACCAAGACGCCGTAATATTGGATTTTGCGTAACTTCTTTCTTTTAAGGGACGCTTTTTGATCTTGTCGATCGGTGGAAAATTGTTGTTACCCCAACTGGCATTACGACCATTTTCTTTTTTATCTTTTCCCCACCCCTGTAAACGAACAAGTCGCAACTCCTCTGGTAAGTCAATCTGATGCGTCAAGCAAAACTCACGAATAAATAATTCAAGGCCTGCTGCAACTCGGCTATCAAACGTAATACTGTTGGGCAGAATAATCGAATACAAACGCGACAAAAATGAACTCATTCGAGGCCCATACTGACGACCAAAGGCGTCATAGTCAGGGCTTTCATCAGAAAATTGCTCGCAGGCAAAACTCACTAAATTAGCCAACTCATCTTCATGGTCCTGAAGCCATTGGGCGTTATTTTTCACAATGAGTCTGGAGGGCATCACGTCTAAAATGAGCTGGTGTAATCTCACACTATCTTTAGCTTTCATCGCTTCTTGCAAAAGAGGACGCATTTTTTCAATACGCTCATAAAAGGCCTTATTTTCAGGTTCAAGCATATATTGCCCATAAGCATCTTCGAGATTAAAAAAGCAATAATTGACCTTAGGACGTCGTGTCTCAGTTGTGTAGGCTGGATCAAAATTTTTGCCTAGCAGGTAAAGCGCAAAGTATCGACAAAAATTCTCTACAACCGGCAAAGATAAACAATGTTCTCTAGCTGAAATTAACGAATAGGAAGAAAGCATGTTTGTATTCTCATTGTCTTATTAATAATTCTCAGAATACGTCCAAGTACCCTCCTTTTGCAAGATTTTTCAAATACCCTTGAGAATAAAAATCGTATGATGCATAAGCATAAACTACTGACTGCATAAGAGATGCCTATATTGTTCATAGATTAAAAACTTTGTAGTGCAAGCTGACATCCGCCCTTGTGTACTTTCCTAATCTGCATCAACTCGTGACTAATTTAGTTTGGCTTGATGTGGTAGTGCCATCCATTTCGGTTTTCTATTCAGCTGATAACTGGCCTACTTCATATCTTTAATCCCCAGCATAAACACTGATATTCCAAACTAAATAAAAATAAAGAACCGCTCATAAGAAATCATTTCTGTAAACTATTCCTTTCTTATACACAATCGAAATAAATGGAGTCTTGATGCAGCCTATATGCCTACCTCAACTATCTGCAGAAGATGAACTTCTATCCCTGACATATCAAGCTTTATGCGAAACTGCTGCTTCGACAGATAGTTTCACTCATTACCTTTTGGCTATCGCAGGGCTAAGTGTCAGTACAATAATTTTGCAACTTGATTCGCTCACTAAATTTTTCAGTTTAGAAAGCATTTTCTGGTGTTTGTGCAGTCTTTTTACTTCCGCATCCTTTGGTTTATTGGCAAAGTACTTTGCAGCATTCAGGAATAGTTGTTTCACTACGATGGAAACTATTTATAAAGGTGTTGATAACATTACAAATCGACATGCAGAAGACCTTGATGAACAACGCTTCCTAGAACGTTTTACAAACTCAGTCCCGGTAATTTCTTTTTTTATTCGCTTATGGCTTCGAATCAATAATCAGAAATTCTTACCATTTCAACAAGCATTCAAATTTGCCATCTACCAATTAATTTTCGGAGCTTTACAAATACTATTTCTCCCTTTAGCTGCTATCCCATTGGGAATAGACATGTACTCACAGATGCATTAATTACTTTTTTTCGCATTCTCTCTGATCATCTTTAAAAATGAAAGGGCAAGATAGCCTGGCTTCTGCGTTCTCCACAAAATAAAATATATAGTCAAGCTCATATCCCCTCAGAAACACTCCCACAACAGACTTAAGTAACCTAAATCGATCAATCACAATATAACCCCAAAGAGGTAAAATGATTCAACATCACTTCACCTCTTTGTCTTGTGTAGGCTATTCGATGGTAACCAAAGTGCTCAGTTATTAGAAGCCATTTCCTCGTCGACAACAACCGCGCTTTTGGCCTTCACCAGCCCCTTGTCCACCGCAACTACCATCACGACGTTGGGATCTCATACCACAGGCTTGGGAATTGACTGTACTTTGAGCTCCTTGCCCCATACCACATCCTTGGCCTCGAGCACGTCCGCGACCACCTTGGCCACGGCCACAACCACGACCGCCACCCATACCTTGACGGCACTGGCCTTGAGGTGCCACTGGATTACCTAAGTCATCCAAAAAGCCCCCTGCTGCTTTCCAGCCTTGCGCAAAAGCCTTCTTTTCTTCTTCCGTAAAGTGAGCTAATTCCAAATCCATCATTGCCATTTCCTCCATGACTTGTAATTGACGCCTAACCCAACGACTGCCTCCCGCTTCTTTCAAAGCTAAACACTCTTGTGGTGTTAAGCGAACCTTTGCTTCTTTTGTATCAACCCGAGGGCGGCCTGCGCCAAGGCGCGCGCCACCGTGCATACCTTTACAACATGGCATAACATTCTCCTTATCTTTACTTGAATACTACTCACCATTTTTCAAATAGTCAATTCACTTAACATGCCTTTTTCCTAGACTATCCCTTTCACACTATTTCAAGAATTACCTTCTTTTTCACATAATGAAGGGACTCTCCTAAGCCTTTTGAAATACCTACGTACAAAAATCAACTTTATTACGTCACTTATACCTTTCGGTTTTGATCGTTAAACATTACAATCAGGCTATCCTCTATTTTTAATTTCTTTGCTAAAAGACTATGTCCTCTATTGAAAACGTTTTACAAATGATTGAAGACAACGACGTCAAGTTCGTTGATCTCCGATTTACTGACATTAAGGGTAAGGAGCAACACGTTAGCATCCCCGCCCGCATGGTCGATGAAGACTTCTTCGAAGAAGGTCAACCGTTTGACGGTTCTTCTATGGATGGCTGGAAGGGTATTGAAGCAAGCGACATGATTTTGATCGCCGATCCTGACAGCGCCCGCTTGGACCCGTTCCGCGAAGAAAATACGTTGATTTTGACCTGCGACGCTGCTGACCCCACAACGGGTAAAGGCTATGAACGCGATCCGCGTTCCATCGCCAAGCGCGCAGAAAACTATTTGAAGTCCACGGGTATTGGTGACACGGCCTACTTTGGTCCGGAACCCGAGTTCTACATTTTTGACTCTGTCATGTGGGATACGGCTCCTGAGCACGCCTTCTTTAAGATTGGTTCTGATGAATCCGGTTGGTCTTCTAAGATCGATTACGAACAAGGTAACCTTGCTCACCGTCCGGGTCACCAAGGTGGTTACTTCCCAGTTCCTCCGATTGACTCCTTCCAAGATATGCGCTCTGAAATGTGTCTTTTGATGGAACAACAAGGCGTTCCAGTGGAAGTGCAACACCATGAAGTCGGTGCTGGTCAATGCGAAATCGGTACGCGCTTTAACACGCTCGTAAAACGCGCCGACTGGACGCAAATCGTGAAGTATACGATTTGGAACGTTGCCGCCGCTTACGGCAAGACCGCTACCTTTATGCCCAAGCCCGTTGTTGGTAGCGCTGGCAGTGGCATGCACGTTCACCAATCCATTTGGAAAGATGGTCAAAACCTCTTTGCTGGTAACGGCTATGCCGGTTTGAGCGACATGGCTCTTTACTACATTGGTGGCGTCATCAAGCACGCTCGTGCATTAAATGCCATTACGAACCCTTCCACCAACTCTTATAAGCGTTTGGTGCCGGGTTTTGAAGCGCCGGTGAAATTGGCTTACTCTGCCCGCAACCGTTCTGCTTCCATTCGTATTCCGCATGTTGCAAGCGATAAGGCTCGTCGTATCGAAATCCGCTTCCCGGATCCGATGGCTAACCCCTACTTGTGCTTTGCCGCTTTGTTGATGGCTGGCCTCGATGGCATCATGAATAAGATCCATCCGGGTGAAGCTGCTGACAAGAACCTCTACGACTTGCCGCCGGAAGAAAATGCCAAGATCCCGACAGTCTGCGCCTCTTTGGAAGAAGCTTTGGATGCGTTGGCTGCTGACCACGAATTCTTAACCCGTGGTGGTGTCTTCACAGAAGACATGATCCAAGCTTACCTTCAATTGAAGGCTAAGGAAGTCGAACGCTTCCGCTTGGCTACGGCTCCGGTCGAATTTGATATGTACTATAAGCTCTAATCGCTAAGTATTTTAGATAAAATGGGCGTTGAGTTCGTTCAACGCCCTTTTTTCTTTTATAGATTTTTCATGACCTTAGACGCACTAAATAACTGGCTTCTTGATTGTGGTTGTAAGCCCCAGCATATCCAACATATCTATCGTGCTATGTTGGGTGTTGTGCCATGGCCTCAAAACGATAACGAAAAGTTTCCTAAAAAGTTGCGAGAACGTTTGCCGCAATTGCATCAAAAGCTTCAAGCGCTTTTAACGCTCGTGGATACACAAGAAGATCCAGAGGAGAGAGAGTCCGCCAAACTGCTCTTTGCGCTTGAAGATGGGCAAACCATTGAAAGCGTTTTGCTTCCGCGTCAAGGGGTTTGCGTTTCCTCTCAAGTGGGCTGCGCTGTAGGTTGCGTTTTTTGCATGACGGGAAAATCTGGCCTCATTCGCCAACTAACGGACCTTGAGATTGTGGCTCAAGTGATGCGAGCTCGCGCACTTCGCCCTAAAACCCGTAAAGTCGTCTTTATGGGGATGGGAGAACCCTCGCACAACCTGCAAAATGTGATGCGAGCCATTAATTTCTTGGGCACTTACGGGCAGTTCCCGCACAAGAACTTGGTACTCTCCACGGTGGGTGATGTTCGAGTTTTCAAAGCATTGGATGAAAGCGTCGTTAAACCCGCTTTAGCAATTTCACTTCATACCACCAATGAAGAAAAGCGTCGACTCTTGTTGCCCAAGGCTGGGAAAATCGCCATTGAAACGTTGGTTTCCGAAGCTGAACGCTATGCCCGAGAAACCAATTATCCCATTCAATATCAGTGGACTCTTATTGACAATCTCAACGACGGCGACGATGAGATTAAACGTTTAACTGACCTACTCTCCGGTCACTACGCCATGATGAATTTCATTCCTGTGAACGTTGTCGAGAGTAACACCTATCGTCGACCGCCCATTGAGCGATGCGCAGCCATGGCTCGGGCCTTACAACAAGCGCATATTGTCGCCAAACTTCGTCACTCCGCCGCTCAAGAGGTTGAAGGCGGATGTGGTCAATTGCGCAGTCGCTATATCCAACTTAAAGTTGAACAAAACTAAAGGTTTAATAGAGAATGTCCCATTTTTCCCAACTTGGTCTCTGCTCCCCCATTGTAAAAGCGCTAGAAGGGTTAGCCTTTGAAACACCGACGCCTGTGCAAGAGCGTGCTATTCCCGCTTTGTTAGAAGGACGAGATGTATTAGGGATTGCACAAACCGGTACGGGGAAAACGGCAGCGTTTGGGTTGCCACTTTTAAACCGTTTAGCAAAGAAAAGCGGCAAACGCTCCCCTTACCGAGCACCCGCTTTGATTTTGGCCCCCACACGAGAACTCGCCGCGCAAATTCAAGCTGCCCTTCAAGCTTATGCCAAGTATCTACAACTATCGATGGTGTTAATTGTGGGAGGTGTTGGTTTTGGTAAACAACTTAAAGCGTTAGAAGAAGGCGTAGATATTGTCATTGCAACCCCTGGCCGCTTATTGGATCACGCTCGAGATGGGCACTTCTTTTTTGATCAGACGAATTATCTCGTTTTGGATGAAGCTGACCGAATGCTCGATATGGGTTTTATTGCCGATATTCGTGCCATTTTGCGTGAGTGCCCTCGCACACGTCAATCAATGCTTTTTTCTGCCACTTTTTCTGAAGACATTCGTCATTTAGCCGATCGGCTCTTAAATGCTCCGGTCACAGTGGAAATTGCAGCCAATCGTGATGTGAGTGCCATTCGCCAAACAATTTATCAAGTGGCAAAGGAGCATAAACGTGATTTCTTACGCGACTTGATTGTGGACAATCAATGGCGACAAGTCTTGGTCTTTACAAAATTAAAGTCAGGCGCTGCACGTTTAGCTAAACACTTGGAAAAAGACGGTTTTACCGTGGACTGTATTCATGGGGACCGAACACAATCGGCACGAAGCAAAGCCTTAGCGAAATTTAAAGCAGGCGACATTCAAATTTTGGTCGCCACTGATGTTGTAGCTCGTGGGATTGATATTAAAGAGCTCCCTCATGTGGTGAATTTTGACCTTCCCAATAACGCAGAAGACTACGTTCATCGCATCGGCCGAACAGGACGCGCAGGGATGGATGGCGAAGCCGTCTCATTAATGCAGCCCGATGATCGGTATCGTTTGCGTGCTATTGAGCGCTTAATCAAACGAAAGTTTGATGTTCAAGTGATTGATGAGGCCCCTGAAGAAAGCTTTGTTGATGAAGCTCCCGAGCAAGAATCAAAACGCGTGAAACCCAAAAACAATGCTCGCGCTTTAAAAGAAGAGCGTACGTCGAGTAAAGGTTTTAAAGACAGTCGCTCTCGACGAGCTGAGCGTAAGGACACCATTGAGAGCCCTTACGTGAGAAACGCTCGTCGCACTGAGGAGCGTCGTAGTCAGTCGCCCAAGCGCCTTAAAAAGGACCTTGGAGAATTCGATTACATTTTGCCCGACTTTGATTGACAAAGAGTCAAAGAAAACACGTTACAATCAAATCATTCTTTTTGAAAAATTTATCATGCGCCGTTTATTTTTGTTGTTGATTCCTTTTGTTCTTGCTGGTTGCTCTCAAAGCTTCAATGACCCGCTTTTAGATGCGCCGGTGGGACAGCGTGTAACGTGCTCAGCCATCAAGCCTATGCAAAGCCAGGACATGCTCAGTCAAGTCCCCTTAAATTGTCCGGAGATCAACATTTCAGCGAGCTTAAGTGAGCTGCGTGATGCAGGTTGGCGCTTAGAAAGTGTGAATCTAGGAGCGGAGGTGTTGGTCAACAACAACCTTGCCAGTGAAGTCGATATTGTTGTTCGTAAAGTCTATTAGCGAAAAAAGGAGTGTTTATGTCGTCCATTCTTCATGAGTTGCGTTGTGAACTTCAAAAAAAAGGTTGCAACGCTTTTTTTATTGCCTTAAGTGACCCTCATTTATCTGAATACATTCCCAATCACTACACGTTCTTACGAGCTCTTTCCGGTTTTACGGGTTCTAACGGTACCGTTGTTGTAACCATGGATGACGCCCGCCTTTGGACCGACTCTCGCTATTGGGAACAAGCTGCTCAACAGCTTGGGCCCGACTTCACCTTAATGCGCGATGGTGATCGTACGTTAGCCGGTGTCTACGAATGGCTAAAAGAAAAAAACGCAACGACACCGTTAACGCTCGCTTGTCCTTTAAGTTGCTTAAGCGCCTCGCTCTGCCCTCGTTTAAAAGAGGCTGTCACTGAAGTCATTGACTTTGAAAACCATGACTTTGATGCCTTGTGGCCCAATCGCCCGGCCTTGGTCTTTAATGCACCGTTTATCCATCATGCAAGTAGCGTAAGTTCCGCTGATAAATTGGCTCGCCTTCGTGCTCACTTAAAGGATAACCACGTCAACGGAGGCCTTCTTTTAACGCGCCTTGACGATATCGCTTGGATCACCAACCTTCGAGGCTCAGACATTGACTACAATCCCGTCTTTCTCTCATGGGCCTTCATTAAGGAAACGAGTGCTCAACTATTTATTCGACTGGAAGCCTTAACCGATGAAGTCAAAGCGCATCTCGTGGCTGCTGGCTGGGAGCTTTTACCCTATGAAGCGCTTGAAGAGGTGTTAAGTCTTGAAGATGTGATCGTAACGAAAGTCGCAGACCTCAATGCCCGTCTTTATGAAAAGTTTGAATCTAAGCTCGTCAACTTCAAACACCCCGTTGCCCTTTGGAAGTCCATTAAGACACCTGAAGAAATTGCGGGCTTAAAGGCCGTGATGGTTGATGACGGCTTGGCCCTTGAATACTTTATCTGCGAAATTAAAGAACGTTTAGCTAAGGGCGAAGCGTTAACTGAAAACGATGCTGTGGATATTCTTCACAAGTATCGCAGTCAAATCCCTGGCTTTATCGGTGAAAGCTTTACAACCATTGCTGCTGTCAATGAGCATGCTGCCCTTCCCCACTACGCCCCGACACCGGGTCAAGGCGCTCCCATTAAGATGCCTTGCGTTTTACTTGTGGACTCCGGCGCTCATTACGATCGTGGCACAACGGACACAACGCGCACGTGGTTCTTGGGTGACGTTAATGACTTAGATCCCGACGATCTTAAGCAACTGAAAGCTGACTACCGTGCGGTTTATCAAGGCATGACGGACTTGATGAATGCCGAGTTTGAACCCGGTACCACGGGTTTTGAGCTTGACCCCATTGCTCGCCGTCCTCTTCAAGCCATCGGTGCTGACTATGGTCACGGTACGGGGCACGGCATTGGCTTAACGCTCAATGTCCATGAAGCACCTCCAAATATCTCTCCGCGTGATATGGAAGGACCTAAGACTCCCTTTGCTCCTGGCATGATTGTGAGTGATGAACCCGGTATTTATCGTCCCGGTCAATGGGGTATCCGTATTGAAAATATGCTGCTTTGCGTTGAAAAGCCCAATGGGAAGTATGGGTTTGAGTGCTTAACAAAGTGCAGTATTGACGATACGTTGATGAAGGATTAAGGCTTTTAGAGCCTTAAAAACGGAGACGGCGAGAAAAGAATCTCGCCGTTTTTATGAGTTCAGAAATATCAAGTATTTTTTTAATTCGTCGAGCTAACAGTCCGATTGATAACCTAAAAAAACATCACGAAATTTCTGACCATTTAAATACTTGAGGAAAGCTATCATCTGATTTCAAAACCTGTCTGCTTATTGGGCATTGATTTTTAAAGAGACTGAGCATTCCAAATAGGGAGGGCCTTCCATTGTGCTGGGAAACCCATGATTCTTTGTTGTTCATCTGTTATTGATGAATTCACTAAGGTTGCTAATCTTGTTGGCCAAGAAGTATCTTGACTTAACCTCAACATCAAGTGAGCAACAATTAAAAGAGTGTTGTAGACCTTGTTATCCGATATAACTTGACCAACAGAATTCTTTTGAGTTGACATGGGCACCAATAAATTATCCCTAACCACAGGCATACGAGTAATAAAACGCTGGTCCCAAAAGCGGCCATGATGAGCACAAATATTCCGAACGGTACTTAACTGGCGCATAATACCTTCGAAAAGATTTATATTTTGCGTACCAATAATATCTTTTGCTATAGAACGTTTAACTTTTGTAGACTCAGTATTTTTAACCCATCGAAGCAGCTCTCCGAAACTCATGCAAGAAACTATCATCCATATTGGTGGAAGCTTTGGCTCGCTATAAGTTTTCAGATAATGACAAATCTCAGAAGATGTGTGCTTAATTCGATTAATATCTTCGATTAGAGCTTTAAAACTTTTATTGTACTCATCGGGGTCCTTAAAGAGCTCCTTTACACAATGTGCATGAGCTCCTGACTCCTCTGATAGATAATAAGCCCACTTAGCTCTAATCGCGATTTCAATTCTTTCGATTGCCTCGAGCATCATAGATCTTAATTTTTGATCAAACACATATACTTCCAAAATTGACTCGAAAGTTGTGTTTTGTTTGAATCTGTGAAGGCGTAAATCTTCACCCCTTTCTTCCATATGAAACCAATAAGAACTCAATCGGTAATAACCAATAATTGCAAGGTGACTTTTAGCCCAAGTTGGATCATTAATGATTAAGCCACGAGACCGCAAAAGTTCAATTTGCTCATCTAAAGATTTGTGTGGTTTACTAAATTCAAAATTAGGCATTACAACAAAAAAAAGAAAACCTCGCCGTGTGAGCATAACTGCAAAATTACAGACATAGGCTTGCGAGGTGTTGTTGCGGATGAGTTTAGCAAAGAATGGTAATAATATCAATCCTATTTGTCTTAGGAAAAATGCTGTAGGAAAAAGGCTGCAGCGTAACTAACGGAGTTGGAACGATATAATAAGCGTCCCAACTCTTGCATATATCTCTTTACCTACTACCGGAGGCGCGCTTCCTCAGTTCAATATCTTGAATATCTCTCCCTAAGGAATCATTTTTGGCTAATAAGTCAATGTCATCAGCTAATTGAAGAGTATATAAAACCCGCAAATAAGTCCCCATTGCTACAGTTGGAACACCTTTTTCTACCTTCGATACTGTTAAAGCTGAACACTGCGCTCGCTCCGCGATTTGCTCAATCGTCAAATTCCTTCTCAAACGAGCTGCTTTAATTTGTTCACCGACAATCTGTAGCTTCTTTGAAATGGAACGTGGCAATAAAATTGATTGTGTTTTCTTAGTCATCATATATTTTGCTTAATCATCAATAAAACATATTATATGAAGACTTAGCTAGGGAACTGTTAATACGGCCATATAGCATCTAATGTGTATCAATCCAATCTTCACTCCTTTCTGACTCGTCTTCACTAGCGACTTCATAGCCAATTGCTAACAATTTCTTAAACCTTCGTTGAAACATTCTCTCAGCCATCGGAATAGTTTCATCTCGATAGTCGTAAACTCTCACTTCACGCTTTTGATCATAGAGTCGATGCAAACGACCAATGTATTGAATCAGTGATGTTCCTGCCGATACAGGCAAAGCTAAGAATAACGTGTCCAATCGAGGATCATCAAATCCTTCCCCAAGAAAAGCACCGGTTGTTAAAAGAACTTGAGGTGGAGAGTCTTTGCTATTGAAAAAGTCATCAAGGGTCTTATTGAGTAACTTCTTTTTCATACCTCCTTGCAAAACAACTGCCTTAAATTGTGTGTCTAAAAGGCTGACTAACTCATCTAAGTGCGACTTGCGATTAGTAATAACAACAGGATGACGACCATCTTGGAGAGCTTGCTCAATATCACGAACAATTAGCCGATTGCGTTCAACGTGACTGGATAAAACGTTATAGAGCTCTGCAATCTTAAGAGATTCTTTCTCCAACGCTATTTTTGCTAAAACGTTGGCAGTTGATCTAACGATCAGACGATGTTTAAATGGATGGCGTTGTAGATCTTGCCTTTGATTAACTCGATGTTGACAAGATCCACATTGCATATAAATGATAGGATGCATACCATCTCGTCTAACCACAGTAGCAGAAAGACCTAAAATGTAACGACAACAGCTAGCCTTTAAAACTTTTTCAAAACTGACGGCCGCTACATGATGACACTCGTCAACAATCACCATTTCATAATGGCTCAGGAGTTCTTTGAGTTTTTCGCGACGACTAAGCGTTTGAATGAGCGCAATATCAAGTTTATGAGTTTGCTTGAATTTCCCCGATCCAATAACACCAATATCCCGTTCTTTGATATCTAAAAAAGTTTTTAGACGCTCCTTCCATTGTTGCAGAAGTTCCGTACGATGAACCAAAATCAGAGTTGGCACAGCACGCTTGACCATTACTGCGATACCTACAACGGTTTTGCCAAAAGCCGTACTAGCTGAAAGTACACCATATTCATGTTTAATGAGTTTTTCGTAGGCGATTTGTTGTGGTACCCTCAATGTTCCTTTAAAGGATAGTTTGAGATGAGGCTCAGTAACTCTTTGATCTATTAATTCATAGGCAATATCATTTGTTGTCAAAAGGAGGCAGACCTTTTCCAATAATCCTTTAGGTATAGCGATAAGATGTTCCAAATCCTCAAAAACATAAATGATTTTAGGAATACCAAACGTATTTAGACGTCGCTTTTGACGAAGAAAGAAGTCGGGATTTGAAAAGCTTGCCATTCGCATTATTGCTGTTTGCAACGCGGGAGATAAGTGAATCTTTTCAAAATAGATCTGATCGCGAATCAATACCTTCAGAGGCTGATAACAGCCAGTTTTCAAATCTTGTTGCTTATCATTGCCAAGCGTTGAAGCTTTAACAACCTCTTCTGTTAACTGCCAATGATCCAGATCCTGAGTGCAATCATTGACTCCGACTTCCTTTTGTCTAAAGGGCTCGAGTCGACTCAAAGGTATTCTTTCAATCTTTGATAAAAACGCCCACTGATCCTCATATGGCTCAAACTCATGGTTGACAAAAACGCTATTGCCCTGTTGTCTTGGTCCCTTTTGCAAAGGTAGGGCCACCAAATTACCAAACCCACCCATCGGCATTTGATCTTGATTGGGGATCAAGCGATCAAAGGAATCCAATAGATCTGGATAAGTATCTGCCGTCTTATTTATGAGGAAATTTGCCATACGTCGAGCTGCACTCGCAGGGACCTTGTCCTCAAAGAAAAACCAAACATGAGCCCCAAAGCCAGAGCGAGAACGTTCAATATAAGCTGGATAATGATGTGATTGACATGTTTTCATAAAGGCCTGAACATCCTTTTGAAAACTTAACTTGTCAAAGTCAACAACTAAGAAATGACAAAGGTCACCAGGCAACAAAGGATAAATGCCAATCGTTTGTCGTCCGGTTAAATGTTGGTAAATGGCTTTTTCAGTGTAAGGCTCTAAAACTCGATGCGGACACTTTTGACAACGTGTATTTCGAAGATCGCAGATGCCACTTCTAAAGCGATTGGCACAAACGGGGGAATAGCCTGATTTTCCTGTTTTTGATTCAAAGCGCCGAGCGTAGATATCATCTCGTCCAGCAAATAGTTTGGCAAAAATAGCGAGCTTCTCTTTAGATGAAAACTGGGAGGTTTGTTTTATCTTATTTTGTTCAGGTGGATTTAAAAGATGATAAAGCTCCGCTTCTGCTTTTTGAAGCTCAGTTTTGTACCATTGTATACGACGGCGAAGCGCCGTGATAGAGTCGTCTACTGTTGCTGGCATAAGGATGTCATATCGGTCGTGTGACCTTTTTATTTTATCCTTATGGTAACAAATATGATCACAACACCATTTAGACCTAACCCTTAAAGGCCATTAAAAACCTAAGTTGATAAAAGTAGCAACAATTCACACGCAGAATCTATTTCGGGAGCGTAACTGAACGCCATTGAAAGCAAGACAATAATCTCGTCAGAAACTGTACTGGAATTTACACAAACAAATTTACACTCTCCCAATGATCTTTAAACGAATTAACCATCATCTTTAAATTGATTGCAATAACTATGTAATTTTAAAGATTTATTTTTATACTTCACAAATAAATCATCTTTAAACTTACTTGGCAATCATCTTTAAATTCACTGGATCACTCTCTTTGATCCAGTCTTTAGTCTCCTATTCTTTTTTTGCTGTCACCAACCTCTTAAGCAATTACCAATACTTCGTTGAAACAACCAATGATTGAGTATAGACCTACACAAGAGGGATTAATGAAAATGCGAAATTGATGTTTGTATATGGAGAGAGGCTGCAATTCTGATCAATTATTTGTTCCTAGCCTTCGTTTAACTCAGATTGATGCCGCTAAACTTTTAACTTTTGCAATTGCTGTTTTTGATGAAGCCTTGATCTTATACCCTAGATATCAAGATCGAATCGATAGAATTTTCAACAAAGTCAAACCTATCGTTCTTTCTGATAAAACACCCCTAGCCAACAGCCCTCTTTTTACAGATGACTAAAGTTATCGTAAAAATGTTTTACGTGCCAAACTTAATAACTATTTATCGATTGATTTTTATCTATTAAATACAAAAAAATCATAGGCTACTTAATTAAAGCACCATCGCCTGCCGAGTCGCCTCGATACTTGGAAACGCATTTACTCTTTCTAGCACTCCTTCTCCTCTGACCTTTAAATAAGGCTTAATCCATGGTGCATAGACAAGCATCTGAGGAATGAGCTTCTCCGCTATCACGGCTTGAATAATTTTCGCTATTGCCAAAGCATTGCTTGCTTGACTTTGATTCTTATAAATTAAAAAGACTTCTCTTGAGGCAAGAGGATCTGGCATTTCATACACGTTCACTTGTGTTGCATACTGAGGATACTGAGCTAGTGTAGACACTCGAGTTAAAGCCCAACCCATACCACTGCTCACCATGCTCATTAATAAGGAGTTGAGATCAACTTCGATGCGCCTAACAAACTTCAAACCATTCTCATTAAATAAGCGCCTTTCCATACTCGCACCACTGTTTGCAATGTCGTAAGCGATTTGAGGCAAACCGCACAACTGTAAACTTGACCAAGTTAACGGTTGAGATAAGGGTATCTCTTTTGGAGCAACAACTACTGAAGGCTCTTGAAGTAAAAAGATGCGCTGTAAATCATTTCGGTGACTGAAAGAATTTGAACTAATAATGAAATCAACTCTACCTTCATCTAATAAATTCAATAGCCTATTACTTACCGCTGTCAAAACTAAGGCATTTGAGTAGGTATTTTTTAAACTGGATAAAATCGGTTGAGTTAGAAGCTCTGCCATACTTTCAACGACCCCAACATGCAGAGGCATATGCAAAAAATGATTTAGTTTTATATCGTATAAGGTTTGATCCAATTGGCCTTTGTACAGATGCAAAGAACGTTCTAACTCAAAACCTACCTGAGTCATTCGAATGGGTCGAGTTTGCCTATCTACTAAGACAACCCCTCCTAGAGCATCCTCTAGCTCACTAATAGCCCTAGAAATTGACGATTGAGAAGTCCCTAGTAAGTCAGCCGCTTTCGTAAAACTCTTCGTTTGACATAAAGCTAAAAAACAAAGAGCTTGATGAGTAAGAAAGTGATGTAATGGTCTTGAAGTCATAGACTTTCCAACGTAAAAATCTTCACCTCTTTCAGTATATCCCGAACAAAAATACATCCACAAAAACTCAGGGGAAACGATGCTTTCCACCGCTCCCCAACTGAACCATCACCATCAATAAAGCATCAAATTGACTTCCTCTTCTAAATGTAATTTGGCTTGATTAATTTGCTGTAGGCGGGCCTGACGAAGTTTTTCATCTTCCCTTAGTTGCTCTTCTAAGCAATCCAATTGACGCGTAACCTCTGAGGTAGCAGTTCCGCCTATAGAGACCTTCGATTGAGCATTTTTAACAGGATCTAAAGCTGAAACAACATCCTCCGTTGTGAGCTTAGAAGTAAACCCATAGAGTTTTTGGCAGAAATGATTGATTTCTTCCAAAGAGATCTGATCCGCAAACAAGTTTTTTTCATTTAGATAGCCCACAATTTCAGCAACAATGGCATGAGCTTCTCTGAAAGAAATTTTGTCGATTCGAACCAGATAATTTGCTAACTCAGTCACCGTACAGAAATTTTTGCGAGCTGCCGATAGCATCCGATCTTTATTAATCTTCACATTACGCAACGACACTTTAAGTAAATCTGTGTCATGAATAAACTCCGTCATGGCCGTCCAGAAGTAGCGCATTGACTCAGTACTGATGTCCCGGCAATGCATATAGGGAACATTCTTCATACCGGTGCAAAGTGAGACGTAGAAAGCCTCCAAATGCGCAGACTTCGCTCTGACGTGTTCAAGAGCAATTGGATTTTTCTTCTGAGGCATGATGGATGAACAACCTGAGACAGAATCGTCCAATTCGATATAGCCGTACTCTGGTGTTGCCCAGATAGTGAGGTCCATTGCCACTCGGCTTAGTGTTAAAGCGGCAATTGACATAGCTGCGGTAATTTCTAAAGCAAAGTCGCGTCCAGCAACACAGTCCAATGAGTTATTAAGAGGAGCATCAAACCCGAGAAGCTTTGCCGTATAGTCACGATCTATGTTAAATGTGGTGGAACCCATAGAACCACCTCCAAGCGGGCATAAATTCATGGTGTTCCAAACATGACTCAATCTTCCATAGTCACGCTCGAGTGCATTTAAAACAGCGGAAAAGTAATGAGCAAGGATGATCGGTTCTGATGGCTGCAGATGAGTATAGCCTGACATAACCGTATCGGTGTTTGCACGGGCAAGTGCCAAAAGGTCGGCTCTTAATTGATTAAAGTGCTCACAAACCGTAAGGAAGTAACGACGGGTATCGTACCGTACCTCCGTTGCGAACATGTCGTTTCTGGATCGAGCTGTATGTTGCTGTCCCCCTACATCGATCGAGGTTTTTGCGATTAAATAACGCTCAAAATTAAAAAATAAATCTTCAACATCCGGATTGATCTCAAATTCTGGATGATCTTGCATGGCGGCAATTTCTTGGGTCACTTTCAAAATGTCAGAAGCGACTTGTTGCTTAATATGCCCTTGCTTATAAAGCATTAATACATGAGCTTTATTAATATCGAGAAGTGTTTGATATGACCTTTGCAGATCAGTTTCAATGGCAGGACGAATCAGATAATCAACCACTTCCTTTGCTGGAGCTTTTTTCATTTTTCCGCGATGGATTGCCATTTTTTCTTCCTTTAGCAAGTTAACACTGATGCTACATTGTCACGCTATGAAAATAACTCTTCTAATCTCATAACCTAAACTCAAACTTAGTATGCATTTTTGATATAAAGCCATTTTCAAATTCTCAACTTTCTCGACGTACAATTCAGATAAAATTAATTCATTAATGAATTGACTCGATTGCATCAAATGAGGGCTAATCATGGTAAAAGAAGATATTGACTTGCCTGCACTACGCGTTTTTTTAGCTGTCTGTCAGTGTCGTAGCATGTCTGGCGCAGCCCGATTACTCAGCATCACACAGCCTGCTATTTCTTCAGCCATTCAACGATTAGAACAGAACCTTCAGGTTGAACTCTTTGACCGAACTACACGCCCTCTGGCCTTGACACCATCTGGACGCGTTTTAATGAACAGGGCCAATAGTATCTTTGAATCCATTGATGGATTGGGTGCTGAAATCTTGGAAGCGACAAGAGGTAAAAAACTTGATTTAAAACTTGCTTGTTCAGACTCTATTAGTGGCTGTTGTGTCCCATACTTTATTCAGGATCTGCTTCCGAAGGTGAACTACCTGTCGGTATATAACGGGCAAACACCTAGCGTGTGCAAAATGTTGCTAAATAACAAAGTCGATATGATCATTGCAACAGATCCACTCAATACGGTTAAAGACATTAACTGCATTCCCTTGCACCGAGAGGATTATCTTGTTATCACGCCAAAATCTTACAAGGGACCTTATAAACACCTTAGCGACTTACGAGAATTATGTCAGCAACTGCCAGTTATTCGATTTAATGATAAAAGTCTTGATGCTGTTCAAGCAGAACGTGTGTTTCGCCAATTTAATCTTCATTCATCTCGACGAATTGAAGCAGGAACAGACCTGATGGTTTTAAGCTTAATTGCTCAAAATGCGGGTTGGACCATTATGCCCGTCTTGGGACTCTGGCTTGCAAAGGATTTCCTTCACGCTGTGAACGTTCATTATGTTCAAAATATGCATTGTGAACGGCATGCTTTCTTGCTCTATCACAATCCAGCCTTTGCTGGCTTGGCGCAAGATCTCACTGAAATGATCAAAAAATCTCTCACAGAGACTGTGATACCTCAAATTGGTAAAGTCAACCCATTAATGGGTAAATGTATTGAAGTGATCAATGCCTGACCCCTCCTTTTAAAGCTATCACTTTGACAAATATAAGTTTTTTTAATAGATAACATCAAGAAAATTAAATATTAGTTCGCTTTAAAAAAAGGATTGGTCATAATGAACTTGTGGGTAAACCAACCCATATCGATTCTCAACATCGATCCTTTTACCTGTATTTTCCCGATGCTAAGATCCCATAGGCATCGGGATTTTTTTACACGAACACTCAAAAAAATAAATCACCTTGGGATCTTTAAGCAAATACCAAGGTGATTTCTAACAAGAACAATTCTTAGTTTTTGAGCTTGTTAAATATTCTTAACGACAAAGAAATACCAAATAATAAGAGTCCAAACCCCCAACATAAAGTGACTGTCGGCCACTCCATGCGCCAAATTTGACCATACACAACGGAAAAGATTGTTTCAAACACTAATAGCTGCCCGACTAATGCAGTAGGCAATCGAGCGCTGCAAGCATTCCACAAAGTCGCCGCTAACCAAGCACAAGCAAAACCAGCTACGAGCATTAATAAGAAAAATTTCAATGGCGTTGGACCTAAAAGCTCTGTCATATTCTGATCAAATGCCCAAACTGCAACATAGAGTAATCCAGCAATAGGAAATAACACTACGGATTGGGCACAAGTCCATATAGCAGGATTGACCTTAGGATGAGCTAATAACCAATCCGCATTGCGAATTGGATACCAAGTCCACATTGCCGTTGAGATTAAACCACAAGCCAGTCCAAAGAAAAATGTTGAAGAGGATGTGTTGCCCTGACTGAGAAAGACTTCAAGCTCGGTTGCATTGATGGCAATAAATCCAACCATGATACAAGTTAATGGCAAAGCTAATTTCTTCAAGCTCACATAGGCTTTGCCCGCACGCCGGTCTCTTTCGTTAGAAATTAAAGCCACCAATACCGGCACACCACCAAAACAGATACCTGCCACAGCGACACCAGCATAGGCCACGGACATCATGAGAAACCAACACTGAATTAGATTACCAACTAACGTTAAAAGGGTTGCAAACACCCAGTCCTGACGAGTAAGAACTTTAAACTGGGAGCGCATTGTTACCAAAATGCCAATTGATACAGCTCCCATAATGAAAGCCCGAGCAATCGCTAAGTAAACAGAATCATAGCTCGGTAGCAGTAAGGGCATGAGATAAACAATACCCCACAAGGCGCAAGCACTTAAACCGTATAAAACACCGACCCACATGTTCACTCCTTTTGTTACTTAGGCCTATTAACGTAGGGGGCACTTTATGCAGTTCCTACTCAGAGTGGCATATGTATTAACCGAATTAATTTTGATGTACAAGAAATAGTTATAAAGGTATAGGTTTCTTAGGTATCAACTCATAATAAAAAGCAGAAACCTTCCATCCTCTTTTACTTTTCGCTAAAAAGGAACCTCTTATGCTTAACATCGAAAACCGCCGAGGCAAAATTAAAGAACCACCTTCCAGTGAAGTGGTGCGCTGGATTATTCAACCGGGGATTAATAGTGATATGGATCACGCCTATCAGTGCTATTTGGATATCAATAAAGCACATGTTTTAATGCTTGCCAAGCAAGGTATCATCGCTGAAGAGGTTGCCAAATCCATTTTGAAAGTCACGGATGAAATGGCAAAGATGGGACAAAGGCCCACTTTTACGGTTGATCCTAGCCGGGAAGATACTTACTTTAATCTGGAACACTATCTTATCGAAAAGACTGGGTTAGAGATCGGTGGCCAACAGCATACAGCACGCTCTCGCAATGACTTATTAGCAACAATCACTCGTTTATCGACTCGTAATTATTACTTAAAGATTTGTGATCTATTCAACCAAATGCGCCAAACGGTGATTACGATCGCAAAAAATAATACTGACGCGGTCATGTCGGGCTATACACACCTTCAACCTTCTGAGCCAATTACCTTTGCTCATTACTGCTCGGGCGTTCTTGCTGCACTAGAGCGCGACTATCGCCGCATCAGTGCCGTGTATCAATCCCTTAACCTTTGTCCTTTAGGCGGTGGTTCCATGGGATCGACCACCTTTAATATTGACCGAGAAATGACAGCTGAGTTATTGGGCTTTGATGAACCACTTGATAATTCCATCGATTGCGTTGCAAGCCGTGACTATGCGGGAGAATTACTTGCAGCACTATCGTTGGCATGCAACACCTTTAGCCGCTTCTGTTTTGACTTATATATTTGGGCAACCCCTGATTACGGCTATGTTGAAGTAGCTGACTGTGATGCAGTGTGCTCTTCCATCATGCCACAAAAGAAGAACCCCTGGACTTTGGAACATATCAAGGGCAAGTGCGCGCATATTGAGGGATTTTTCATTTCTTGTATCAATGCCATGAAAAATACCCCTTATACCCACAATCAAGACGTCAATGGCGAAGGAACATACTTCCTCTGGACGGCCTTGACAGAAACCCAAGCCTGTTTGGAATTACTCAATAAAACGGTTGCGGGTATTACGTTGCATAAAGAGAGGATGTTAAAGACTGCAACGGGCAACTTCTGCACTGTGACGGAATTAGCTAACTATCTTGTTCGACATGATCATATTTCCTTCCGAGCAGCTCATGAAATCGTAGCTTTGGTTGTTGACTATATGATCACTCATGATAAAAAAGCCAATGAAATCGGTACAGATGTCGTCAATGAGATCTTCATGCAACTCTTTAATAAAACAACTTCTATGAGTAATGATGATATTCAAAAGGCACTGGATCCCAAACTTAATGCCTACTCAAAAACCGTCCTTGGTGGATCGGCTCCAGAAGAGGTTTTACGTCAACTTTCACGTCGCCAAAAGCATCTTGACCGTGATATTGAAGAAAACAATCAACGCAAACTCGACCTCTTACAAGCTAAAGAAAAACTTGAGAAAGCTGTTGCAGATAAAATCCAGTAGCCAACAAGAGAATTCTTTGGTAAAACTATAGATATTGGTAGGTTCAACACTTTTTAAAAGCGGCCGACAAGTTGAAAAGCTTGTCGGTCATTTAACAATCTAGGAAAGCTCGGCATGACCTCTAGCAATCAAGACAATTCCTTAAATGCGATTTTCTTTAACCAAAGCGCAAAAATTTTTTATGCCGTTTGTGTCTATAGAAGTTTTACTGAGGCCGCGAAACAATTAGGAATCACCCAGTCTGCTGTAAGCCAATGCATTGCGAACCTAGAAAAGCAACTCAAGTTTGATCTATTTGATCGCTCTTGCCGCCCTTTGGTCCCAACTCAAGAAGCTTTGGTTCTTAGAGACCAAATCCTTCACCAAATTGGTGAGTTTGCAACCACTTTGGATGCTATTCATACCAAAAACTATATACAAACTTCGGTTTGTATTGGTGTCATTGAGTCCATTGGCCGATGCGTTGGCCCAGAACTGATCTCTGGCCTTGTGGATCAAGGGCGTTATGTTGAGTTACGAAGTGGTACCTCCGATCACTTGTACCAAGAATTATTAAAAGACCGTGTCGATTGCATCATTGCCACCGGGCAACACTTTGATGCTGAAAATCTGGAGCGCGAACTTCTCTACACCGAACCCCATGTTGTTTTGATGCCCAAAGCAATGCAAAGTCAGCACCACACTTGGACTTGGGAAAACTTAAACTTTTGTGGTCTTCCCATGGTGCACTATACGAGTAACACGGGCTCTGGTGCACAAGGTGAACGTATTCTTCGCCATGCCAATTTGAATCTGCCCAAGCGATTCTCCGTTGACGATAACCAAGTTGTTTTTGCCCTTGTCGCAGCAGGTATGGGATGGTGCCTTACTCAGTCCATTACCGCGTTATTGGCACAAAACCTTATGGATAAAATCGCTTTAGTTCCTGCTCCTACACCATGCACTAGCCGTAAGGTTTACATTGTCTGGAAGAAAGAAACACCTCGAGTGTTTGTGGATGAATTAAAAACCATTACTCAAGAGGCATTGAAGCAAAAAGCGGTACCAGAAATCAACAAACTCATTCCATGGACTCAAGGGCAGATTCACTTTGAGTAAAAACTTAAGATTATTACTAACACTGACCTCAGATTATTAGATTTCGTTATATCAATACCGAACAGACAGGTGTTTCTTAATAATTCTCTCAACAGAAGGCAATTAAATTTTCATTTGCCTTGTCATCGTACTTAAGGAGAGTATTTATGGCTGAAAAGATTCACCGCGGTAAGATTAAAACGGCTCCAGATCCGTTAGTTGTTAAGTATTTGATCGAGCCGGGGATCCGCAACGATATCAAATACCGTTATCAAGCTTTTCTTGATTGCAACAAAGCGCACGTTTTGATGTTGGCTAAGCAAGGTATTGTCAAAAAAGATGTGGCCGCAGCCATCTTGCGTTGCAATGCTGAAATGGCTGCAATGGGTTCAGCTCCTACGTTCCCTGTTGATCCAGGTCGTGAAGACTTCTACTTTAATCTCGAAGCCCATTTAATCGAAGAAGTTGGCATTGAAATCGGTGGTCAACAACATACAGCTCGCTCTCGTAATGACCTTTACGCAACGTGCGCTCGTTTGGCAGTACGTCAAGCCTACTTTGACATCTGCCACGTCTATAATCGCATGCGTCAAGCCATTATTGATGTCGCAGAAGCCAATAAGGATGCGGTTTTTGCCGGTTACACCCATATGCAACCTTCCGAGCCCATCACTTTTGCTCATTACTGCTCTGCTATTTTAAGTGCTATGGAGCGAGATTACCGCCGAATCTCTCACATTTTTGAAGGCTTAAATGTTTGTCCATTAGGTGGTGGCTCAATGGGTTCGACAACTTGGGACATTGATCGCCAATACACGTCAGACCTTTTGGGTTTTGATAAACCCATCGATAACTCCATCGATTGCGTTGCCTCTCGTGATTTTGCCACAGATATTTTGGCCAACTTATCCATTTCGGCTAATACCATTAGTCGCTTCTGCCAAGACCTGTATGTTTGGGCAACGCCTGACTATGGCTACATCGAAGTCTCTGATAGCTGTGCCGTTTGTTCTTCCATCATGCCCCAAAAGAAAAATCCATGGGTATTGGAACATATCAAGGCCAAAGCTGCACACGTTGAAGGATGCTTTATTAGTGCACTTAATGTCATGAAGAACGTCATCTACTCTCACTGCGAAGACATGTGTGGTGAGGCTGCCAATTACCTCTTCCCAGGCATTGAAGAAATGAAGGTGATGTGTGAATTGATGGAAGTAAGCGTTAAGGGCATTAGCGTTAAGAAAGACCGCATGCTTGAAACAGCTCGAGGCAATTTCTGCACAGTCACGGAGTTGGCTAATTACTTAGTTCGTCATGACAACATTAGTTTCCGTATGGCTCATGACATCGTTGCTGACGTTGTAGCCTACATGATTGAACATAACAAGAAAGCTGATGAAATCGGCACCGATGTGGTTAATCCCATCTTCATGAAGCTTTTCGGTCGTACCACTAGCATGACTGATGAAGAAGTTCGTGCAGCATTGGATCCGATTAAGATTGCTTATGCTAAGAAGTGTATTGGGGGCACCGCTCCGGAAGAAGTGTCTCGTCAGTTGGCTCAACGTCAAAGAGATCTTGACCGAGACGAGGCTGAATTGCAACAGCGCGAAGCGGCTGTTTGTAAGGCAAAGGCTAACTTAGAACAAGCGGTGAATGCTTTGATCGCATCATAAAAGAAACGGCTCCCCTTGTCTAAAAGGACACTTGCCCCATCTTTTGATGGGGCTTTTTCGTCATGGATTGATCTAGTAGTCGAGAGCAAAAAAGAGTTGGGGCGTGAAAAATGGCTTTAATCCATTTTGTAATTTGAGCTAAAAATCTTGCTTAACATCATGTTTTTCTTTTAGATTTTCAATATGACATTAGTGTAAACCAGAGACTTTTAGAGCAAAATGTTAATAACATTAATATTAGTTATGTTCTTTCCCAAGCCTTACTAATATTACTGTAAACAGACGTAAGGCCCTGTCAGAATAAGCTTATGTCTAAGCCGAAATGTGTACAACATAAGCTTCAGTAAGGCTCTCTCTTCCGAATCTGAAACTTTGTGTTAATTCCGGTTTGGCATCGTCCAGCAGGGCCTTGTGAAATTGTAAATCATAAGGCTTTACCTGGTCCAGGCGATCACAACTCTTTTGTGATTTGTATAGCTAACTGGGAGATAGGTCGGCACATTGATACAACCAGTGTGACTACCTATAAAACTTTATGATTACCTTAATTGAATTTATTATCCTATTCGGCGCCATTTTACTTGGCGTTCGTTTCGGTGGGGTTGCCTTAGGTTTCTGGGGTGGCTTGGGTTTAGTAATTTTAGCTGTCTGCTTTGGTGTCTTCCCCACAGCGCCTCCGATCGACGTGATGTTAATCATCTTCTCGGTCTGTATGTGTGCTGCATGCATGGAAGCCGTCGGTGGTCTTGACATTCTTGTTCGTGTCGCCGCCCGCATCATCCGTAAGAATCCGAAGTACGTTGCCGTCGTTGCACCGGTTGTGAGCTTCTTCTTGACCTTCTTTGCAGGTACGGGTAATGCCGTCTACGCTATCCTTCCGGTGATCTATGAAGTTTCTTATAACGCCAGTGTTCGCCCAGAACGCGCTATGGCTGGTGCTGCAGTAGCCGGTCAAATTGGTATTACGGCCTGTCCGATTTCTGCTGCTACGGCTGCCATGATTGGTTTGTTGGCTCAAAATGGTCACTCCAAATTAGGTTTGGGCGACATTTTGATGATCACGTTCCCCGCTTGTTTAATCGGTGTCGTGGTTGCCTCTGTCATCTGCATGTTCCGCGGTAAAGAACTCAAAGACGATAAGGAATACTTAGCTCGTGTTGCTCGTGGCGAAGTCACACCTCCTGCTCCTATTGATGAAAAGCCCTTGCCGAAAGAAGCCTATATCTCTGTGTTTGTCTTCTTTGGCGCTATCATCGTGATCGTTATGGCAGGCTTTTTCCCAGAATTGCGTGTATTGCCGGGTCAAACCAAAGGCGTTGGCATGTCCTTGGTGATCGAAGCTATCATGTTAGCTGCCGGTGCCATCATGTGTGCTCTGTGTAAGCCTGATGTTGCTAAGGTTGCAAAGAGCCCGATTCTTAATGCTGGTGTCGTTGCATTGTCTGCCGTCTTCGGTATTGCTTGGATGTCTGACTCCTTCATTGCTGCTAACCGTGACTTCTTCATGGAATTTGCTGGTCAATTAGCTCAAACAATGCCGTTATTGTTTGCCTTCGTTTTGGCTGGTATGTCTGCTTTGTTAGCAAGCCAAGGTGCTACGACGCGTGCTGTGATGCCTTTGGGCTTTGCTCTTGGTATCCCGCCGATGCTCTTGATCGCTATGTTCCCGGCAGTTAACTGCTTGTACGTCTTACCGACCTCCGGTCCAGCTTTGGCAGCTGTTGCGATGGACCGCTCCGGTACGACCACGATTGGTAAGTTCGTGTTTAACCACTCAATGCAAATCCCTGGCTTATTGATGGTTCTCATCTCTGTTGCCACGGCCTACTTGATGGTTACGATGATGGGTTACTAAAATTCGCCTCTTAATCTAACCCCCTACAAAGGCCGATCAAAACACATGTTGAGATCGGCCTTTTAATATAAAAAGAGAATAAAAATGAGCTTTATCTCCAGTATTGCTGAAAATGCCTTCTTTAATGTCGATCGCCGAAACTATTGGCAATGTAGCCACTACGGCCTAAAAAGCCAAAGCTTTCAATATCAATCTCAAACCGGTGATGTCATTAGTGGGCAGATCTTAATTCCCCGTACCAATAAGGTAAAAGGTACCGTTTTTTACTGCCATTCGGCTCAATTTAATCTGGAATTTAACCTGCCACAAGTCGCTTTTTTATGCCAAGAAGGCTACCAAGTCGTCATGTTTGACTACGCAGGAAGTGGGCAAAGTACGGGAGAAATAGAGCTCGATGGCTTATTAAGTGATGCCTCTGCTGCATTTAACTGGTTCATGGTAAGTGAGTTTTATACGCCAACTGTCACTTTATTTGCACAAGGTGTAGGATGTGATGCTGCGCTTCAGCTCTATGAAAAATACCCTCAAGCAATCAACGCCATTGTCTTAGAGTCACCCTATTGCACGCGCAAAGGCTGGATCATTGATCGTTGGGGGCCAGTATTGGGTCATATCGCAGCGTCACAACTCATCACCCTTAGCCATGAGCCGGCGGACATCATCTCTAGTGTCTGCGTTCCCCTATTGCTTATTTATCCGGAAAGAGATCAGCACACGCATAAAGCCCAGAAAAAAGCCCTCATTAAACTTCTTCCTTCCCACGCTAAAGTCTGGGATGTTGCAGGCAAAAAGTTTTTGGGCACATTTGGCGATAAACCCAATGAATGGCACGGACGCCTTATTCGCTATTTAAATGATGTTCATTCAAAAAAGTAAAAAATCCCAATAAAAATTCGACAAAGAGACAAGGTCAATCTACTTTTTGATTGACCTTTTTTAGATGAAAAATCCGGTCTTCTAAATTAACTAGAAGACCGGACATAGACACTGAAAGTCAGAGCATTACTTCTTGAGTTGGTGCTTCAATAAGCCCTTCTTTTCACGTTCCTTCAAGATAAAGCCCATGAAAGCTAACATCGTCATGGCGCCCAAGCGTGGCGTAATACCCGTCGGGTCATATTGCGGAGCCACTTCAACCAAGTCAAAGGCCACGACATTACCCATCTTGGCAATACCTTCCAAGACGTCGGTTTCAAAGACATAGTTCAAACCGCCAGGAGAGGGAGAGCCCACACCAGGAGCCGTGCTCATGTCGTAGCCGTCAATGTCAATCGTCACAAAATAGTTCTTGGCCTTCGGGATCATCTTCAAGACTTCTTGAGCACCCATTTCCAAAGCCTTACGAGCCGGGATCACAACAGAACCGTAATCATAAGCAGCTTGGAAGTCTTCACGAGTGTTACTACCCAAACCGCGCATACCGATTTGGCACATCTTCGTGAAGTGAGGCATTTGAGAAATCATTCGCATTGGACTACCGTTGGTCCACGTACGCATACCAAAGTCCAAGTGGGCATCAAACTGCACAACGCAAATATCGTCATACATATCCAAGGCTTTAGCTGTCGGGATCGTCACAGAGTGGTCACCACCCATCATCACCGGCAATGCACCCTTGGAAATGATCTTACGAACAGCTTCTTCAACATTGTCAAAAGACTTACGGAATTCCATCGGGTCCATGTCAACGTCACCACCGTCAACAACCTTCACGGGGTCTTCCAAATATTGCGTCATGCGTTCCGGATCCCAGAAGCCAGCACCGCCACGACCATAGTGGCAAGACACTTCACGAATACGACGAGGACCGAACTTTGTACCAGATAAATAAGGTGCACCCATGTCATACGGGATACCCATTACACAAGCATCCACATCATCGAGGTCATCGAGATTGGTGCAAATCGGGTATTTGGCAAAACTGGCAATCCCCGTAATCGGAAGGTTATGGATCTTTTCGGGCATAATCCTTGCTCTCCTAAATATTTAACAGATTGAAGGCAAAATCCTTTGCTTTCGTTCGTTTAGGATATTAGTGCCGTTAACCCTAATAGAAAATCAGTATGCAGTTTGGCTAATTGCAAGCATTAACTCAACTAATGCTAAATCAAATATCTCTTTAGACTCTTGAAAAAACATCCATAAATTGGGTATGGACTTACATAATCTGTAGACAAAAAAAGCTCACAAAAGTTCTTGGAACCTCTGTGAGCTGATGGGCTGTAAAGTCTCTAGGCTAAGATACTAGACATGATAAAAATACAGACAAAGCCCGTTAACATCGGTATTGCTGTACGACGAACGATTTCAAATGGAGAAATATTCGCTAGACCGGAAATCGCAATCACGCAGCCTGAAATCGGACTCATGGAACGAATACAACCAGAAGACAATTGCATACCCGTTAACATCCATTGAGCATTACCACCGACCGCCTGGCAAATTCCAGGAATCATTGGAGCAAAGCTAAAGAAGGCTGCATTGCCCGAACCCATTACAAACGTCGATAAACCAATGATGGCGAACATAACGGCATAAACAATCAGATAACCACCTCCAAAATTGCTAGCAGCATCGATGAGAGTGGCAATACCACCGGATCGTGTAAGACCTGCTGCAAACATTTCAGCGCAGACAATCAACACAACAGTGGAGCTGAAAATCTTACCCATACCCTCGAAGAAGACTTTGATGTTTGCAAATGACTCTTTTAAATTTCTCCGATTAATACAGTCGATAACAAAGGTGATAATCATGGAAGCCATCACAGCGGTGATGATGTCCAATTTAATGCCATCGTAGACTAAAGGCGAGAAGATAAATAGGAATGCTAACGGCACTAACGGGAAGATAGCGTAGTAAGCAGGGGCCTTTTCGCTTTTATCTGCTTCTGACAAATCCTTTGTTACGAAGTCTGCTGCAGTGATGTGACCACTAGCTAAATCCTTTTTATCAAAGTAGCGTTGAACGAAGTAGTGAACAACACAGATAATGACCAATACAACCGGTGCAATGACCAATTGATAGTCAACAAAAATGTTCATCACATGAATACCTGTGAGCTTAGTTGACATCAAGTTATTTGCACCCAAAGGACTCAAACCAAATGCGCCAGTCATTGCAACAGAAGCACATGCGGATTGACGACTAACCCCAGCACTTAACATCAATGGATAAACGGTGACCATCATCAAAATAGCCAAGCCGACGGCGGAACCCAGCACAACATTTAAGCATTGGCCAACCACACAACCTAACACCATAATGATGTACGGCGAATTAATTAATGACATTGGCTTCGTGCAAACATGAACCAAAGCACTCGTTGCTCCGATCTTACTCATGTAATAACCGAAGCCACCGATAATCATGATGTTCATACCAAGACCACCGGTTCGAGAAGTCAGCAAATTGCTAAAGATCCCCAAAATATCGAAGCCCAAGAAACCTGTTGCTTTCTTTCCTGTAGCAACTGGATCTCCTGTAACCAATGCAACGATTAGAACAGTCACTAAGCCAACAACGAATAGTGACCAAGCTGGATAGAATTTTTTAACAATCAGTACACAAATAACAATGACTGAAAGTAGAACAAGTAGTACGCCAAACATACGACCTCCTGTTTAGCTTTATTACTAATGCTTAACAGATTGATTTAATATCGGTTTAAAACCATCAGTACCTACTAATGCAACTGCCGTTAAAATCAAAAGCTGTGGCCCTTGATGAATATTGACCTTATCGAAGTATTCATTAACGGTATGGCACTTATCTTGGAATCCCCCTGAAGACAAGCAAGTTGCCGGCAACCCAAGCCCTAAAGCAGCATTTGCATCTGTTGAAGATAAGCCGTAATCGGTGAGCTCTAAACCCAATGCTTTTAACGCAGAACGTGATGCCTGCAATACGGGACAGTTTTCTGGTCTAAGTCCTGCGGGTCGATCACCAATGGGAGTTTTAATTAACTTCACCTGATAGTCTGGATTCGTAATATTCCACAGTTCATTTTCCTCTTTGACCCCATCTTCAAAGCATTGAATAATCTGCTTTTCCAAGTTAGAAAGAAGTTGAGGATCAAGGCTTCGCATATCCACTTCAACTTCACAACTTGGTGCAACGGTATTTACACTCGTTCCGCCCTTGATAGTTCCTAATGTATAAGTTGTTCTTGGATTTTCGATTGTCTTGATATGAGCGACTTTGGCCCCTGCTAGACACATTGCATGAATAGCGCTCCCAACAACACCAAACTCACTGTAAGAGTGACCGCCGGGGCCAACAATCGTCATTCGATAGCGGCGAGACCCAACTGCACCACGCAGTATGCGACCAATATCCGTGTTATCAATAGCAATAAAACCATCTACTTGGTGATGTGCCATGAAGTGTTTCGCACCTCGGATATCACCTAGTCCTTCTTCCCCTACTGTGGCAACAAAATAAAGATCACCTTCTGTTTCAACATTAGCTTCATTCAACGAACGAATCACTTGTAAAAATGCACGAAGGCCAGAACAGTTATCTCCAATGCCCGGTGCATAATAGCGATTACCCTCTTGGCGCACAGTAACATCGGTTCCAGCAGGAAAAACCGTATCCATATGAGCCCCAATTGCAAGAACAGGTCCTTGTCCCTTACCTGCTCTAAACCCAATAACATTACCAATTTCGTCAATCTGAACATCCTTCAGACCGTATGCCTTCATGCGTTTGAGCATCTCTTGAGCACGAACTTGCTCCTCAAACGTCGGAGCCGGTATTTCGCAGATTTCAACCTGCTCTTGCATACTAAATTCCGTTTCATCGACTGCAATTTGTAATGCTTTAGCAACAGTAGGAGATTGCATTAAAGCTTCTACTTGCGCATATATCGATGAATCAAGGGGTGGAATATGATTTGACATGGTGTTTCTCCTAAAAGTCACCCCTTCAGTTTAGGTCTATGATGTAACGAGTTAAATAACAGTGCTCTATCATCAATCATGTATATGATTTAACCTTGTGGCGGTGATATATGGAGAATATTCCTCGCATTTCTAGAAGCCCTCTTTATATGCAGGTTAGACAAATTCTTTTGTCTCGAATTCAATCTGGGGATTGGCGGCCTGGCCAGCAAATTCCTACTGAACCGGTTCTCGCCTCACAATTTGATGTGTCCATTGGAACCATTAGAAAAGCCATTGACTCACTTGTTAATGACGGATTGATTTTGAGAAAAGAAGGAATCGGAACCTTTGTGAAAACGTATAAAGGCGCTGGTTATTGGAATGCTTTTCACATTTTCCGAGATCTAGAGGGACGGGTTAGAGGTACTAAAGGCAACTTGGTTCTTTTTGAAAATACGACTGCGCCAGAATTTATTACCCGTTCACTGATGGTTGATAAAGATTGCGAGTTTATTCATATCATTCGTCACTGGTATCATACTTACAACAATGCTGAAGAGCTTGTTTCTATTGATGAAAGTTTCTTAATCGCAAAAGAATTTAAAGGCTTAACATATCAACGCTTTTTAGACTCTTTTGATAAGAAAGACTCCTTCTACCAATTCTTTGATCGAGAGTTTGGCGTAGTTATCGTCAATCAACGGTGCTCAACTTGCTATGAAAAGGTTTCGGCAGAAATCGCTTCTATCATACAAGTCACCAATGGATTTGAGACTTTAAGAACAGACCGTATTTCCTACACTTTTGGACATAAACCTGTCGAGTATCGAATTAATCGTGGGCAGGTTAATTACACAAAGATTTATTTTGATTTAAGCAATGCATAACCTGTATTAGCTCAGCATTTATCTTAACAATAAAAACAATGAAGAAATTATTTATTGTTACGTTATGGCAGACTGTCTGAACCAATCTAATACAACTCAAAGTTTTTCTACTGATTTTAATAACTCAACTCGACGTTCATTAACTATAAACCCAATGTTGTTGATCACAAAAACTTCAGTATTAAAAATAATTCGTTATGATAACTATATGCAGAATACGGGGGTAGTATGGAGCTATTACCAGGTATAACGAAAGAATTTGACTCAAACTGTACTCTTTACTTCATTCATAGATTATCTGATGAATTAAAAGAAGAAATCAGAAAACGATTAGTTAGAATTTGCCACGGCGAAGATCAAGCTCTATCAACAAGTTTAATTTTCTCATACAAAACGACTATTAAAGAATTTTTGACTCGATATGATGGACAGAATAAGCAGTCTAAAGAGCGAAAGAAAGGATTGATTAGTGAGCTTCTTGTTCACGTTATACTCGAAATTGAAGGTACTTTTACTACGGCAAGTCCATTTTTTAATATGGAAGAGCGCAGCTTCAAAAAAGGCTATGATATTGCTCTCTTCAACCCCAATTCGGAAGAGTTATGGATTGCAGAAGTTAAATCAGGTGAACTACAAGCGAAACAAAAGAGCGCTTCATCCTCGGCTATTGCATTAATAAATACAGCAAAAAACGATCTAAAGCAACGCCTAAATGACCCAATCACAAGTTTATGGTACAACGCAATTTGTGGCGCTAGAGTTTCTATGAGCAATAGTAATCATCAAAAAGATGCTGTCTTAAAATTGCTAGAAAAGTGTGGAGATAATGCTGCTAGTGGAAATACTTCAAGTAGTGATTTTAATGTTGTACTGTCAGCAACACTCTTTCATCCAATAACAGCTGATCAGACTGATTTTTCAAAAATTAAAGATAAATACTTAGATATCGTGAATGAACATTTATTTAAAAATGTTCTAGTAATCGTCATACAAAAAAGTACTTTTAACGCAGTATATGAATTTATTAGAAATGAGGCTTGAAATGCTCAATGATCTAACACTAAAAAAATTAAAGAAAACAGACTTTGAATCTTTATACAACAAATTTATTCTTGGCCAAACTCTTAATATAAAAGAATATGAATGTTTGCTCTCTTTGGCTATCTGCTTTGCCAATGCCGAAAACATCAATATTCAAAAATTGGGATATCGGATCATTGTGGAATATGGCAATCAAGCAAAAAACTTTATTCCCTTATATGAATTTGCAATCAATCAAGGACTATTCCCAATTTGCAAATATATTGAAAATCATCACATTTCTGAGAAACAAAAAAATTTCTTTACAGAATGGAATAGCGCCTTTCTTGAACAGTACGCTAACGGTCCTATTTATCAAAGCAAACAGCAACGTGAGCTTTTCACTTTTTTCGATGATAACTTGACTGATACTGTTTCTGTTATAGCTCCAACTTCATATGGAAAATCAGAATTAATCGTAGAAGCTGTAAAAAAATATCAAGAAAAAAAGATATGTATTCTTACCTCTACAAAAGCACTCTTAACTCAAACAAAAAAGAGAATTCAGAGTGCATTTCAAGGCGTTTTTCAAAAAATAATCGTACATCCTGAAATGTACAATAATGATAAAAAAATAGTTGCAGTTTTGACTCAGGAACGTTTCCTACGACTATTAAAAAAGGACCCCCTTTTGTCTTTTGATTGTATTGTCATTGATGAAGCACATGAATTGCTAGAAAATTCCGATCGTAGTCGAACCTTGGCATCTACATTAATTTGGAAGTGGGTTGAAGATTCGGAATTTTATATCTGAGTCAAAACCCACTTAATAAGCCTTTAAAAGGCTCACATAATACTCATTTGGAGCTTTGAATCTCAATTTTGAGTGTGGGCGTCTTCCATTGTAATGGAAAATCCATTTCTGAGCCTCAGATTGAGCCTCGGTCACTATGGAAAATGCATCCCTCTTCCGGAAGTTCATTTTCATAAGCTCGTTGTAGGGCTTTAACAATTAAATCGGTCGCCATACATTGACCAAAGCTGTAACCAACTAATCTACGAGTCCCCAAATCAAGCACGCCAGCCAAATATAACCAACCTTTACGAGTTGGAATATAAGTGATGTCTCCGCACCAGGCTTTGTTAATTCCATTGTCATTGAATTCACGTTTGAGCAGATTAGGGGCACTGGGTAAGAGATGATCACCGTCCGTCGTTTTAATGTATTTTCGAAGGTATCGATGCACAATATTATTGTCTCGAAGTAGGTAGCGCAACCGCTTTAGATCAACACTAACCCCTTGTTTTCTTAAGAACTTATAACAAATTAAGAGCCCTGGCGCAAAACCTCTACACTGTTCTTAAATAAAAGCTTTTGTCAGTGTAATAATGAAGTTATCAGTATGAACAACGCCGTGTCTATGCTTGTGATCAACTTTCTTCCTTGAGTAAAAACTACTCACACTAACCTTAAGCAATCGACAGGCCTTGGGAATAGGAAGGAAACAGCGTAGGGCAATTTCTAAACATTTAATACACTGATCTAAATAAGCGTACTTCGTTAGTACTGCTTGGCGAAGTAGACGCTCGCTTTTTTTAGAAAATTAATCTCAGATTTCTTTTCACGTAGTAAACGTCGAAGTCAAATAATTTCCTCAGCATCAGACAGTTCTTTGGGTGAGAGATCATCTTTGGTGGAACGCCACCATGAGTTTAATGTTTTGCTACTGATGCCTAAGTCCTTAGCGACAGTTGATTGGGTTTCGCCATTGCGAATGCGTTCAATAGCAGCTTAACGGAATTCTTTTGAATATCTTTTCATTTTTTGATTCCTTTTAGATAGAAAATATTTTAGAAAACTCAGGATCAAAATTCCGAAACTACGACCTTAGTTCATTTCAATTTACTTAGTAGTTAGTTTAATCATTAGAAATTTAATACTTTTTTCTCCTATTAATTTTGAGAGACCTTTTTATCGTGCCCTTTACAATCTTCTTAAAAGATGCCATATGATTTATAACTTCACATAGATTAAGGGCCATCTTACATTGATCATGCATCAAAAGACTGTATATTAATTTGACTTCCCAATTAAGTTTAGTTGAGTCTACATATTGAATAGATTTAAGAAAAGGAACAATTTCGCTTGTAGTAAAAGCCAATAAATTTTCTTTACTAAATATTTTTTGATTTTCTAACTTTGTATAGTTCAAAAGAATCCGGGTTATTGGGCGATCTATTGCAAAGTGACATGCATAAGCATAAATACCCCCCCCATTTTATCTTTATGTTGATTTTTACTAAGAGCAAGTTTGCATAAAGAATCATATACCAATTTCTGGTTATGCAAATAATCTATTGGCTCACGTAGTGTACTACCCAAATGAACGAGACTTTCCCATCCTATATTTATGTAAGAGGGTTTGGTATGCGCAACAATTTTCGAACAATACTGAAGATAATGACAAACAAACTCTAAATCTTCTCCCAATGACATCGTTTCATTAAATCGAATATTATGTGTCTTTAGAAGTTCATTTCTAAAAAACTTATTCCAGACTGGATATAGTGGATTTTTATATGGATCAAACACACTAAACAAATAGTTAGCTGCATCGGTATGCTCTGTCCTCAAGTTACCTCTTTCCCCTAAATTATCCTCTACTGCTAGATCATAAGTTTTTTGAAAACAATGACCAGTCATTAGTAAATCGGGTAGTGACTTATCTTCAAAACATACTATATCCAAATGCCATGGAAGCACAGCATCATCTGAATCAACAAAAGTAATCCACTCCCCTTTTGCCTGTTTTAAACAATTGTTCCTAGCAACACTTACTCCACTATTTTTTTGCGTTAAAACACGAAATCTTGAATCATTTTCAACACATTGTCGGACCAGTTTTAAAGAATTATCTGATGAGCCATCATCTATAACCAGTACCTCATAGTTCTGATAATGAAGTTTTTTAATGCTTTGTAAGCATGTCAATATGGTTTTTTCACGATTATAAACAGGGACTATTATTGTTACTAATGGGTTTCTTTTAATCATTTTTGTTCATCTTTAATTTCGTTAATAGCAATGATCTTATCATTGATCTTTCATAATTATCTAATCCCAAACTGTATACAGTTACAATCGAACTTATAATAGAAACAATAGTCAATATGATCATATTTAAAAATATGTCTAACTGTAAATAAAAAGAAAGTAGCACTGGCACTGGTGAAGCAACTATAACTACCAGTAAGACTGATTTACAAACCTTCTTTAAAAAAAAGAAACGCTGTAACTTAATCAGTGGAGACACCACAATTAATCTCGAAACTCCAGCTACAATACTAATAATTAAATGGACAAAATAGACCATTACGGGTATGGCTATAAAGCTTAAAACAGTTGTTGCAATCGGAACCATTAATAAAATTATGCCCCCAGTTATCAATTGGTAATTCCTAACTTTTCCTGTCGCTGAAGCCGATACCATGAAAGGACTGGTTAGAGCATCAATTAGGCCAATTAGCAGAGATAATCTCACAAAAACACTCGCGTATTCTGGTACTGATATAAGCCAAATTTCTAATATTTCATTAGTCATTAATGCTAATGGTAGGGAAATTGTGTACAGAACAAAAAATGTATATCTTGAACTTGAACAAATAAGATTGTGCATTTGCGTCAGATCCCCAGTAGAGTAATTTTTTATAATCTGGGGATTTATAGCCAATTGTAAGTTGGACGAGAATTGGTTGACTGCACTTTGAACTTGAGTGGCGATCCCTTTTGCTCCATTAACACTTGGACCAAAGAACATATTCAATAAAATATTAATTCCTTCTGTTGAGAGCAAACCTGCTAAGTTCCCAATAAGATTCCAACCTGAAAACGTTACCATCTCCTTGAATAGCTTCTGATTCATAACAAATATAAACTTTGTACATTTAAAACAGAATGCACAATATCCTCTCAACAGGAGATGAAGTAAAAGCTGAATCAACAATAAGAGTATTGAATATATCAGTAACTTATCACCATCTAATTTAGACAAAAGATAAACTAGCGTTAACTTAAGCAATGCCTCGATTATGGAGATATATGTAAAGGCAACCATTTTCTCGTGAGAAATAATTGCAGAATTGTATGGTACATTGATTATGCTAATTACTGTAGTAAGAAGCGAACATTGAAAAACCCAAAAGGCTACTTCTATGCGCTCTTCATCAATGTTCAGGAAGTTTTCAATAAACCATGGACCTAATGATTCCGAAAAAAGCACTATGATTAACGCAATTAATAAGTGAATTTGCATTGATGTGGAAAACACTGACCGCTGGATGCTTTCTGGCTCTTTATGAATAGCTAACGTAATATACCTAATTGAAGTCGTCGACATCGCACCATTTATAAAACCAAGTATTGACACAAGCCCTGCAATTACACAATAAATACCAAAGTCGTTTACTCCAAGAACAGCTAGAATGACGCGCGATGTATACAGAGACACGGCCATAATAAAAAATACTCTAAAATAGAGAAAGGCTGTATTTTTAGCGATTAAACGAGTTTTAGAAGATGTTTCACTCATAGATAAGAATCTGAATATTGAAATAATTTATGAGAATAATAACATCTCTCGATCGGTCTTATGTAATGAGGAAATATGATTACAGTTGATCCTGAAAAGTGTTGTGGTTGTGAGGCTTGTGTTCAACGTTGCCCAAGACTTTGCATTTCAATGCAAGAAACATCTGAAGGTTTTTTGCTCCCTATTGTTGATCCAACCAACTGCATTAATTGTGGTTTGTGTGAGTTAGTTTGCCCATTCATTGGATCTGGCAACAATGTGAAAGAGCCCATTGCCTATGCCGGTATTAATAGGGATGATCACATCAGGGCCAATAGTAGTTCAGGCGGTGCTTTTTATCTTATTTGTCAGGAAGTCATTGCTCAAAAAGGGATTATTTATGGTGCAAAATTCGATACAGATTGGTCTGTTATCCATGCCTCAACGGAATCTCTTGATGGGGTCAGAGAGTTCATGGGTAGTAAATATGTGCAAAGTCGAATTGGAAATATTTTTAAAAAGATTGAATTCTCTTTAAAAGCAGGTCGCCAAGTACTCTTTTCAGGCACGCCCTGTCAAGTTTTAGCTCTAAAGAAGTTTTTAATCAAAGACTATCCCAACTTATTAACGGTGGATATTGTTTGCCATGGGGTCCCTAGTCCTGGAGTTTGGCAGCACTATCTCAATTCGATCAAAGCTGAATTAAAGAGAGACACAATTTCAGCTATTAAATTTAGAAGTAAAAAATATGGCTGGCATAACTATGGCTTTTTAGCTGAATTCTATGATCAATCTACCAGCTCTAAGAACTCTTGCTATGAATATTATCAAGCTGGCGAGAAAAATCCATTTTTACGCGGTTTTTTAGCTGACCTTTATTTAAGGCCCTCATGTTACTTTTGTCAGGTCAAAGATCACAGAAGTGGCAGCGATATTACACTTGGAGACTTTTGGGGAATTGAGCAACTCCACCCAGAAGTAGATGACAATAAAGGAGTTAGTTTGATATTAATTAACAGTGAAAAAGGCGAAAGAATAATTGATAAAATACCTATTGAAAAGAAGAGAGTGAGTTACTTGGATGCGAAACGTTTTAACCCCTCTATATCAAAAGCCACTCCGATACCTGTAAATCGGCAAGACTTTTTTGCTCAATGGAAAAAAGTTGGTTTCCAAAAAACTATTGATAAATTAGCTCCACCACCAACTTACTTAAAGGTAATAAGGCAATATATTTCCTCTATGTTGCCAACATCTATAAAAAAGTATTTAAGATCCCTCATCAAAATGGGATGAGTATACAAAAAATGAATCTGGTAGATGGATGTGAATTGAAGATTCTGAATTTTGTATCTGAGTCAAAACCCACTTAGTAAGTGGAAGTGGGTGGAATTTTACCCAAAATGGGACGGCGCTTCTTACGACGTGGGACATGCACTTTCTCATCAAGTGGGACAGCTATTTACGGCGTCAGCCTTATTCACAATCAACTAGGGCTCGATGCCCTAGCTGATTGTTTAAAAAATTAACGGTGTTCTATCGCTCCATTCATCTTTGCTTCGTCGGTAATTCTTTTCTGATGCAGTTAAATGCTCTTCAAGAATATGAGTTTTGTTTCCACGTGCGTTCGTAAATCGCTCATGAACGCCTAATAAGACCAGGGTGTTTGGATCGTAAATTTCTATTTTGTTGCGACAAATACGAACTGAAACCTGTTTATGGGTATAGTCTGCCGGTACGCTGTATCGATGACCAGCATCGGAATTGATGCGTATGCAATGGGCTTTATCAGCTACAAGAATTCTCCAATCGCCATGTTCATATGGCTCATTGGGGAGTGAAGCCAAATGAGGAAACTCCTCCTCTAAAAATCTAGAACGGCGTGAACCGATCAGACCTCGTCCTCGGAAGGGCTGATTATTAATAGCGTCCAAACGATAACGGATTTGCTCATTGAGGTCGTTCAAATCAAAAGCCAATGGTAATTGTTTTAGAGACATTTCGGCGATGATCCATCGCTCAATATCTCCAACAGCAGCCTCAACACGATTCTTTTGTTTCGGGGTAACTGGTTTGCAAGCCCAGGGTTGCATGTTGTAGTAACAGCACAATGACTTGATAGCAGGCTGGATTTCACCTTCTCGCCAATCTGTGCGTTTTACAAGAGCTTTTGCATTATCCATCACTAATACTTGAGGAACACCACCAAAATACTCTAAGGCATCAACGATGCCACTGATCCAACTATTTTGTGTTTCATCCTCAAATGCCTCAGTAAAAAACAGGTTGCTATATGGCAATGAAGCCACAAACAAACGGGCTTTATTGATTTCGCCTAGAGAATCAACCCACTCTATATCATCGCCAACAAAATCAATTTCCATACGCTCACCAGGGGCATATTCATTGTTTCCACTCACTGAGGCCTTAATACCATTTTCAAGCTTCCATTCGTTATAGCGACGGCAAAAAGACGCATATGTGTAGCAAACACCTGGAGGTGTTGTACGTTCATAATCACTAAAAAGTCGCTGTAGAGTAATTTTTGGACGGCCAAGCAATTTGTGAACTTCAAACCAATCTGGTTCAATAAAACGCTTGGGAGCAGGTGGATAGATGGCGTCTAAACACTCTTGATCGGAGAGTGCTAGTAGCTGTGAATAATTGAATCCACTATCGAGTGAACGGGGAAACTATTCGGCCAACAGTTGTTTTGGAAACACCGTGTCGCTTTTGTATTTCTCGATACGAAAGCTTTTGGGTAAGGCTTTGTAGAACACCCCGAAGTTCTACTATTGACAGTTTGGGAGTCATAAGATCGCCTCCTTTTATGTAAGTTAAAGGGTCTTATGATTATTGAATGATTGTGCTAAAAGTGTCCCGCTCTGTAAGAATTCAATTTTAAATCAGATTGTCCCACCTCTTAATACAAAAAGAAAACCTCGCCGTGTATGCATAACTGCAAAATTACAGACGTTGCCTGAACTCCCAATTAACTGATCCATAACTGAGTTGATTTGGATCATAGATCGGTTGTTTTAGGTCTATAACCCCATGATTTTATTAAACATAAAGTTGTTGGGTTTTATATTTTCTCTTAAAATGATCACTATGTTGTAGATATTGATCATTTCATCATGCGAACTAGCAATAATGACCGCTGGCATTTCACTGTAGAAACCAACGCTAAAGGCAATTCTTACATTTATGCCTACCGGACGCGTCAATATCAGCTCTAAGTTCGCTTTAACCTTCCCTGAATTCGCTCAAGGCGAGTTCTATTACGGGGCGGACAAAGAATTAGTTGACGAAGCTAACTACAGAAGAGATTTCCCACAAAAGCCCGGTCCTAAGCTTCTCGAAGATGAAATTGAAGATGACACCCGCGATGTTGGCTTAACATGGGCTTGGGAGCATATTGCTCAATCCTCTGGATTACTCGATGACCTTAAGACTGTGTTCAAAGAAAATGCCAACGACTTGCTTCATTTAGCACTCTATAAGCTTGATGGGGGACGTTCGATGGCAGCTTATGATGACTGGCGTTGTAGTGTTTATTTGAGTCATGCTCGTGCTTTAAGTAGCCAACGAATCAGTGAAATTTTGGCTCGTGTTACCTAAAAACAATTTGAGGATTTCTTTTGTTTACGCCACAAACGCAAGCTCAATGAATCCAAATCTGCTTTGCATTACGCCATGGACAATACTTCTATTCCCACTTATTCCGAAAATATCCAAGATGCTGAGTATGGTCATGCCAAGCAAGATCCAGAGCTTAAACAAATCAACTACACCTTCGTTTGTGATCAAAAGACTGGCGATATTGTCTTTGCACATACCTATGAAGGTTCAATTAATGACGCCATAGCCCTTAAAGAAATCCTCTACCGTATGCAAAGTACAGGACTGGACTTGGCCAATGTTGTATTAGTGACTGATCGAGGCTATTCGAGCTTATTGAATATTCAAAAAATGCTTAATCTGGACCTGCGTTTTATACAAGGGGTTCGAGTCACAGAAGACTCCATTAAGCAAAACTTAGATCGCTACCGTGAAGCACTCCATGATGTGAGTTTTTATAACAGTGATCTCAATACCTATGCTCGTAGCATTAAAGAGCCTTGGTCTCAAAACTCTGAAGCCGGGCGTCTCTATTGCAATGTTTTCCAACACCTCTATCGCTTCCCTGGGGAAGATGAGCTAGAGATGAGAAAAATTGTCACGGATGTCAATGCCATGTTAGGTCTTTTGGCAAAAGGACTTACTGTAGCCCCCGATATCTGGCGTCGTTGTCAACGCTATTTACGTAGCATGGATGGCAAGAAAACGTGGGCAAGAGACGATGAAGCTATTAGACGAGTGATTCATTATGCGGGAACATTTGTCATTCGCAGTAATGCAGAAAGTGATCCCTTCAAGGCCTTGGAGGCCTATCGCATGCGAAGTATCGTAGAGCTTGATTTTGAACAGTTTAAAAACTGGGTCGATGGTGATCGCTTACGTTGCACGGAGTCTTCCTATTTTGGAAAACTTTTTATCTGCACAATTGCAACTGCGATACAAATGATGATGTTAAAGCGTGCTCATGACAATGAAACGGCAACGAATAAAATCCCGCTTAACTCCATGGATTGCCTGATGGCGAAGTTGCGTTGTTTGAAGGCTGATAAACGTCGTACAGGCAATGCCTGGGTGCTTCGCACCATAACAAAGAAGCAGCGAGATTTGTTCTCACTGCTTCTTGTGGACTTGCCACCTAAAACTCTTCGTTGGTGATCATTTAACTGGAAGTTCAGCTTGTTGCGGAGCAGTTTAGCAAAGAATGTTAATAATATTAATCCCATTCTTATTAAGTGTTAGTAGTCAGCGATTTTGAGACTCTAAAGCATTTATGAATAAGAAAATTAACTTAGGTTGTTATTGATGATTTAAAGTTTTTCTTCCTTTTATTTCCTTAGTTAATAAGGAAGTTTTAAATGAAGAAAGATCGAGAGATCATCGTGACCATTCTGAAACAACTTGATGAACAGACCATCACACATGCTTTGCTCTACAGAATACTCCTGTACGGTAGCACGCCGTAAGCACCGCCAACTACGATTACCACATATGAGTACGCTATATAACAAATGGTTATCATAATTTTGTACAATCTCCTCAAATCAGTCCTTTTAATATTTTCAAGAATCATAGGGATGAAGATAATTAGGGTGAGGTTTAGGTAAAACTTAAATCTTGCTGCAGCCTCTGGAAAACAAAATCCAAAGTAACATAAACAAATAGCTATCAGTAATAACTTGTAATAATAGACAAACTTTTCACTGTCACAATAATAGATGTTTGCAAATATAAAGATACTAAGATAGATAGCTAATCCCCAAACTGATTGCCATTGAATCATTTCTGACTTTAAGAAAAAATACATATAAGTTGATCCTTCGAACAACTCAACCAAATAAGATAAAGTATGTGGCATAAACGCCAATATAAAACTTGTTATGCAAATGTTAGCTAGCCTCGATTTCGGCATTAAATAAATAAGTATTGCAATGAGTAAAAATATCAATGCTGTTCGATGAAACAAACTAGCAACTAGGGTAGCTATAATTATGAAAAAATAACTTCGATGTTTTAAAAGCAGGTGTATACCATACATACAAATGGAGATGGCCATTGCTTGCCTAACGATATTCATCGAAGAAAAATACCAACCAGAAAAAACAAAGAGAAAAATACTAAAGCAAGGAGATGGAGATTCTTTCCAGATATAAAGGGCAATAAAAAATAATATCATTGCAGATGAAACAACAAAAATCATCTGTGATGGTAAATTGCAGAAATCAATTAAACGACATAAATAATAAAAACCAGGTTCAAGCCTGCCCTGAATCCCCTCTTGAATAAATGTACTGTATATTCTCAAATAATTTTTGTAATCGGTTCCTACATTAACACGTAGTGCAGATACAACAAATAAAGGCACCATTGGTAATAATGCAAGGACTATTTCATTTGAGCTTTTTTTTTGAGATTCTGAATATCTCATTGGACCGGACCCCAGAAACACAGGACAGCCTCTATAACTTAAAATAGTTATAGAGGTTTTTTAATGCAAGATAATAAATTTGATAATCAATTTTTAGAGAATTTAAGTGATAGTCATAGAGATATCACTAGTACTAGTTCTATGACTAGTTCTAAATTACTCGACCTAACTGAACAAACTACACTTCCCCAAGAATCTGTAGTCGTTGTTCCTGAAAGGCGTCGTAGATACTCTGCACAAGAAAAGCTGGAGTTGGTTCGTTTAACGTATTTGCCTGGCAACACGGTATCGAGCGTAGCTCGTTCCTATGGTATAGCTCCTGCAATGCTGTTTAAATGGCGCTCTTTGGAAAAACAAGGTGCACTAGAAGCCGTTCAAACTGGACAAAACACAGTTTCTGCTGCGCGTTATGAAGAGGCTTTAGAAGAGATAAAGCGACTCCAAAGACTTCTTGGACAAGCAACTGCTGATAATGCTTTGCTCAAAGAGGCAGTGGAGATTATGCAATCAAAAAAATGGATTGCGCGTTAGAGCTCATTAGAAGAAATCACAGCATTAATAGGACGTGTCGATTACTTCATCTAGCGCGCTCTAGAGTCTCTGTATTACTTAAACGTCCCAGAGATTGGAAAGATAAACGACATGCTGCATCTCAAAAATCTTGTCGAGAAAGCGACATGCAACTGCATCAAGAACTTCAGTCGGCACTGAGTCGTTTTCCTAGCTTTGGCTACAAAAGATTGACCGCTGTCGTTAATCGCAATAGAAAAGCTCAAGGTAGTGAAAAAGTAAATGCAAAACGTGTTTATCGAGTTGCAAAGGAAACTGGACTTCTTTTGGTTAAAAAAGCTATGCCTATGCCAGGATACTCTCGGGACCACAATGGTCATGTCGCTGTTGACGAATCTGATCAGCGTTGGTGCTCTGATGGGCTAGAGTTTAAGTGCTTCAATGGAGAAACTGTTTCAATGACTTTTGTATTAGATTGCTGTGATCGTGAGGCAATTTCGTTTGTTGCAAAAAAAGGCAAAGGGTTGCCGGCTTGGATGGCTCAGGAACAAGTATTATTAGCTGTCAATAAACGCTTTGGTGCTGTCAATACAGTGCCAAGAAAACTACAGTTGTTAACCGATAATGGCTCCGCCTATATCAGTAAACAAACGAAAGCTTTATTAAAAGCGCTAGATATTGAAGACTGTAAAACTGCTGTCTCTAGTCCCCAATCAAATGGCATGGCAGAAAGCTTTGTTAAAACTTTAAAACGAGACTATTTGCCTTTTATTGACCTTACTAGTGCTGAAACTGCATTAAGTTGCCTCCCAGAGATGATCCAACGATATAACGAAGAACACCCTCACTCTGCACTTGGATATTTATCTCCGAGAGAGTTTCGTAGAAGTAAGGGATTGATTAGCAAGGAAACCTGTTTCGAGACAGGCCCAATTTGCTTAATTCCTGGCTTTATCGTCCAAAAGCTGGAATTTCACACAAAATGGGACGGCGCTTCTTACGACGTGGGACATGCACTTTCTCATCAAGTGGGACAGCTATTTACGGCGTCAGCCTTATTCACAATCAACTAGGGCTCGATGCCCTAGTTGATTGTTTTAAAAATTAACGGTGTTCTATCGCTCCATAAGCAATCTTACTTCGCATTGAGTCTCCTTCAATTTCGATTCGATGAGAGTTAAACACAACCCTGTCTAATATGGAGTCTGAGTATGTTGGGTCATTAATATATTGAGCCCAAGCACTTACAGGTAAAACGCTTGTAATCATCAGACTACCATTTCCACGTCTTTGCTCTATGATTTCTAATAAGTCGGAGCGAGCTACATTATCGATTTTCCCAATTCCCCAGTCATCAAGAACTAAAAGATCTACTTTTCGTAAACGCCGAAAATAGTTTTCTAGTTCTGAGTGCATGTTATGCATTGCGGCTACTTCTCTTAAGAATTGAGGAACTCGTACAAACAATGCAGTAAAGCCTGCTTGACATGCTGCTATTGTTAACGCTCCGGCTAACCATGTTTTCCCACACCCTGTTTTACCTGTAATGATGCAATTTTGGTTTTTACGTAACCAATCACAACTTCCTAGGCTAGTAATGAGCCCTTGGTCTAATTTTCGTTCCGGAGAATAGTCGACATTAGATAAACAGGCATCCATTTGACTTAAGCCAGCATCATGGATGCGACGCTTCAAAGCGTTCTCATCTCGACGAGCGATTTCAGCAGAAAATAACTCATGAAGCCAATCAACATGAGACATTTTGAGAGTGTCAATATCTTCAGCCAAAGTTTGTGCATGCTCGTACATTGCCATTAGTCTCAGCCGTGTAAACATGGGTTGAAGGTCATCTAAAGATTTACTTGTTGACATATCAGACCTCATTTATAGTTATTACGAATATTTTCATGGAGAGTTGTTTGGTAATCGTCTTTTGGACTGGACCAAAGGTCCTGATGAGTGCGTGATGTATATTCATAACGCTCACATAATGTTTTGATCTGACGATAACTAAGACGTCGCATTTCGAGAGC
>Lana_p2__coassemble_143_pt1 | contig 63478 bp, 57 predicted proteins | sample Lana_p2__metabat2_high_PE_010 | metagenome-assembled genome bin Lana_p2 | reverse complement strand
GAGCGACGGACTGTTAATCCGCAGGTCGTTGGTTCGAGCCCAACTCGGGGAGCCATTCCAAGGAGAGGTCAAAAACCTCTCCTTTTTCTTTATCTAAAAAAACACCCACCCATTGCATTTGTTACATATTTAAAGGCTGCTTTAGCTAAAAATTGTAACTGTAACATTTAATTTTTCTTTATTTTCCAAAGACTTGTATTTTTTTCATTTTTTTTTATTTTTTTCCTATTGCCCCCATGGGAATTTAGTCCTATCATCGCGGTGTCAACAAAACAAAATCATTTTGATGACCACCGTGTCGGGGGAGAAAACCCTCGAAATAAATGGAGAGATGGACGTTTGGACGACGGACATCTTTTTACAAACAGGTTGCTAATGTCAGACTAGCTTCGAAGCGATTTATTCGTCGAAGACAAGATCCTATGTCCTTGGGTAAGAGGCCTGTACCCTCGGCGCTAGAAAGCAGAAGCAACACTTTGGGGGAAAGGCATGAACAATCGCTCCCAAAATGCTACGGCGAATAACGAGTCCCAATTCCAACGCTCAATGCAATTGCGTCACCTCATTATGTTAAGTTTGGGAGGCGTGATTGGCAGCGGCCTTTTCTTTGGAACTGGTCACATCATCGCAAATGTTGGTGCTTTCGGCACTGTTTTGGCTTACTTGATCGGTGCCTTCATGGTTTATCTGATCATGTTAAGTCTTGGTGAGCTTTCTGTTGCTCACCCAGATCCGGGCTCCTTTCACCTTTACGCTACAAAGTACATCTCGCCTGCCGCAGGTTATGCTGTTGCTTGGTTGTACTGGCTTAACTGGACCGTTACTTTAGGAACCGCCTTTACTGCAGTCGGCTTTGCCATGCAATATTGGTTTCCACAAGTACCAATTTGGTCTTGGTGTTTAATTTTTGGATCAATCATTTTCTTACTTAATGTGATTGATACGCGCTTTTTTGCTGAAAGTGAATTTTTGCTCTCAATCATCAAAGTTGTCACGATCCAAGTATTCATTGTTTTGGGTGCTTGTGCCTTCTTTGACGTGATTCCTTTCGGCGAATCTGGCTCTCCTGGCCTAACGAATTTAGTCGGTGACGGCAATTTATTGCCCAACGGCATTACACCGTTGTTATTTACGATGGTCACCGTCTGCTTCGCTTTTTCAGGAACTGAGCTCATTGGGGTTGCCGCAGGTGAAACTCATAATCCGGAAAAGGTCATTCCGATTGCTGTGCGTGCGTCTTTGTTGCGCCTGGTAGTTTTCTTTGTTGGTACCGTTTTGATTGTTGCTGCATTGGTTCCAGCAGAATCCGCCACTGTTTCAAAGAGTCCTTTTATTACGGTTTTTGAACAGCTCGGGATTCCTTACGCTGCTGACGTCTTTAACTTTGTGATTATCACGGCGATCTTGTCATCGGCAAATACAGGGTTATTTGCCTCTGGCCGTATGGTGTGGTCACTGGGACACGACGGCATGATGCCTGCAAGCCTTGCTAAGCTCAATAAGCGCGGCGTACCAGTTAATGCACTGGCTTTTAGTATGCTTGGAGGCTTACTTGCTCTTGCCTCTAGTGTGATGGCTGCGGATACTGTATTTGTGATTCTGACCTCTATTGTCGGATTCTCTACAGTAGGCGTTTGGTTGAGCATCTGCATTGCCCACTACCGCTTCCGCACGCAATATTTAGCCAATGGTGGTGATTTAAACAAGCTTAAATACAAGAGCCCCTGGTTCCCGTTTGTGCCAATGGCAGGCGGTTTAATGTGCATTATCGTCATGGTCGGGATGGGCTTTGACCCTGACCAACGCATTGCCTTATTGTGCGGTATTCCGTTTACTGTTACTTGCTTCATCATCTATAACTTGACGCAAAAGATAAAAAAAGCGTCCCGGATGAATCAAGTGGTGGATGACATGCCGGGCCGTGAAGCGATCCCCTAAACGCTTCGTAGCCACAACTCGGACTTTATTTGCCTCTTCCCCTCAGATATGTAAACAAAGTCCCCGTATCAACATGAAAACAAAGGGGGAGTTCTAAAAAGAACTCCCCCTTTGTTATTCTTATAAACATCAAAAAGCCGATCGATCCTCTAAGACATCCACTCCCTTAGGAACCTTGAAATCAAAGTCTGTTTTCTTCATTGGCACATTGCCCTTAACACCAGTAAAAACAAGCTCTGTTCTCTGACCAAAATTATCTTTTAAAATCATTTGAGCTGGTAGCTTTTGCTTAAATGCAATTCTCACCTCACTAAAAGCTGAATTGCTATCCTTGGGTGTCGCAAGTAGCCAATTAAGGCCCTTTTGACTTGGCAACTCTTTGACTTCAAAATCTTTAGAAAAATTATTATTACCAAACAATATTGAAGCTGGCGTGGCTGGAAGAGCTGAAGTCAACTTCTTAACGGTAACTTGAGCCATCTCAACATCATAAAGCCATAGCGTTTTACCGTTACTCATCATAAGCTCTTCAAAAGGCGCCTCATAATGCCAACTAAAGCAACCAGGCCTTAAAAACTTAAATGTTCCTTGACCTGCGCCATCGGGGTTTTCTCCCTTATCCGTTATAACCTTTTGTTCAAACTGACCAGTAGCTGACTGCGTATTTTTAAGAAAAGAATTTAAATCATTCAGTGCTCCAGCTACCGCAGACAACGAACAGCTTGCCAAAACAGCTAATGTGAGTAATTTTTTTTGCATACTACAGCTCCAATTGATCTGCACGAGCATTAATCGTACGGCGTCCACTCGAATCTGCCGGACTCACAATACCTTCAGCTTCCAACTCATCAACAATATTTGCTGCACGTGGATAACCAATACCAAGTCGGCGCTGCAAGAATGTCACAGAACACTTATTGCTATCGAGAATGATTTGAACGGCTTTATCAAATAGCGCATCTTTTGCTCCACCTAAACTACGGCGTCCTTCTAATGCTTCAGTCTCATTTTCCTCATCTGAAACAAGGACCTCATCCACGTACTTTGGCTTGGCCATTTGACGCAGAGCCGATGTGATGCGCTCTAACTCTCCATCTGTGACAAAGGCACCCTGAATACGTTCAAGAGCCTGTAAGCTCGGCATCTTAAAGAGGAAGTCACCATTACCTAAAAGGTTTTCAGCTCCCATTTGGTCCAGAATAATTCTGCTATCAGAGCCTGTAGCCACTTGGAACGCTGCACGGGAAGGAATATTGGTTCGCAAAAGACCTGACAAAACATCTGCACTCGGACGTTGCGTAGCTAAAATTAAATGAATACCGGCTGCTCGAGCTTTCTGAGCTAAGCGAATTAACGAATCCTCTACTCCCTTCTTATCAACCATCAAAAGATCCGCCATTTCATCAACCACCACGACAATGTATGGCAGTTCCTCAAGTGGCATGTCCTCTTTAACGTCTTTAAGATAATGAGAGAGCATCGTAGTACCGCTAGCTTGTAACTCGCGTACCTTTTGATTGTACGTCTCAATATTTCTTACCTTTAGCAAATGGGCTAAATGGTAGCGTCGATCCATCTCCTTCACACACCACTGCAAACTGTGCTTTGCCTGATTCATTTGATCTACGACTGGGCATAATAAATGAGGGATATCCTCATACCATGCGAATTCCACCTTTTTCGGGTCAATCAAAATCAAACGTAACTTAGAAGGTTCAAATCGGTATAGCAAAGATAAAATCATGCTATTGACGCCAACTGATTTACCAGAACCCGTTGTACCTGCCACCAATAGGTGAGGCATCTTTGCCAAATCCTGAACAAACGGCTCACCAGTAATGCATTTACCTAAGCAAAGAGGCAATGCCCCCTTAAAACGCGCAAAATCCTGAGAGCCAAGCAATTCAGAAAGCTTAACAATTTGACGTTTGGGATTTGGGACCTCTAAACCCATATAAGGTGTTTTTGGCACAGTCTCTAACACACGTACTGATTGAACACTGAGTACCCGTGCTAAATCACTTTCCAAATTCTTAATACTTGCACTTTTAACGCCTTCTGCTGGCTCAATCTCATAACGTGTCACAACAGGACCTGGATTGGCAGCCTTAACCATAACTTTGACGCCATAACTCGCAAGCTTACTTTCAATCATATTGCTCATGATGCCCAATGAAGCCTTATCAATCGAGGGCTCCGCATTGGTCGCTGGGTCAAACAATCGAAGATCAGGTCGAATTGGACTTGAGGTATTTTCAAAGAGACTTTCTTGCTGTGACTGTAACGCAACAGTGCTTTGTTCTACCTTCGCTTGTGGCTTAATATCAATAGCCAACTCCGGTTGATTGGACTCAGTCTGTTCCTCTTGTTCTACTTCTGAACGTTTAAATATTGAAAATGTCGGAGCAATTCCTTCTTTTTTCTTCTCTGGCTCATTGAAATCAGCTTTCACAATTTCTTCACGACGATTATCTCGCTTATACAAACGCTCAATGCGAGCTCCTAATCCCTCAAAAACATTCAACCAAGAAAACTCAAAGTAAATACTCATCCCCCAGGCAAACAAGACAACCATAATAACGGTTACCCCAATAGCGCCTAAGTAAGGAACAGTTGCGGTCATAACAGCCTGTCCCAAAATACCACCAGCTTCACCAGGCAATCGATCGGCATAAGGATAGAGACGTAACGATTCTAAAGTAGTGCTAGCGCTAAAAAGTAACGCCAATCCTGTCAAATGATAGATTCGAGAAAAAGGCGTCTTAACATAACGAGGAGAAAGCAAACGCCATGTAAGCATTACGCCAACGGCTATCAATATGTAAGCACTCCAACCAAATGTAAAAAGTGTGATATCCGAAACCCATGCCCCTACCAACCCAATTAAATTTTTGGGAGTGACATTGGGAGCAGCATGCGTAAAAGAAGGATCAGTCGGTGTATAAGACACCAACATCAAGGTATAGAGCACCGTTGTTAGGGCAAAAAACATCCCTACAACAGGAGCGATATGAATCTTTCGCTTTGGCTTGGGGGCTACTACTGGCTCCGTTTTAACCACTAATTCACTACCAGGCTGAATCAGCTTACTCTCACTGATGGCACGTTTTCGTTTCGACGGGGCTTTTAGTAGATTTTTCGAGGCTTTTTCCTTATTAATGGCCGGTTTTTTCATTCCAAATTACAACTTATTTAATCGTTTGTTAGAACTCATAATTTTACGGTTTCATTCCACTAATAGGGCATCTAACACCCGAGTTTTTCAGGGTTTTTGCAGGTAGTTACGTTTTTTAGCCTTTTCGATAATAAAAACTACCTTAAAGATCCCCTCTTCTAGCTAAAATGCAAATGGTTATTAACACGCGTACGAAAAGGAAATATTATGTCTAGTCATAAGCATGCTCAAGTCATTGTTTTAGGTTCTGGTCCTGCTGGGTACACTGCTGCCCTTTATGCAGCTCGCGCCAACTTGGAACCACTTTTGATTACAGGGATGGAACAGGGTGGGCAATTGATGACCACCAGCGAAATTGATAACTGGCCTGCCGACGTTAATGGTGTCCAAGGGCCTGAATTAATGCAACGCTTCTTAGATCATGCTAGTCGCTTTGGTACTCAAATTGAATTTGACATGATTACCGAAGCCCATTTGAAAGAAAAACCCATCCGTTTAGTGTCAGATCTGGGTAATACCTACACTTGTGATGCATTGATTATTGCCACTGGCGCTTCTGCTAAATATTTGGGACTTGAATCTGAAGCTCTTTATAAGGGACGTGGTGTCTCTGCATGTGCCACTTGCGATGGCTTCTTCTATCGTAAGAAAGTGGTCACAGTTGTCGGCGGAGGCAACGCCGCATTAGAAGAAGCTCTCTACTTATCAAACATCGCTAGCCACGTTAATCTCGTCCACCGCCATGATCGTTTCAAGGCTGAACCCATCATGGTCAAGAAATTAATGTCTGCCGTCGAAGAAGGTCGTATTCAACTGCATCTGTTCCGCGAAGTAGCTGAAGTACTTGGCAATGACGATGGTGTCACAGGCCTTCGCTTAAAGAGCACCGATGGTGCACCAGAAGAAACGTTAGCAACCGATGGTCTTTTTGTGGCTATTGGTCATACGCCAAATACAAAAATCTTTGCAGATGAATTAGAGCTCAATAACGGTTATATTGTTACCAAGGGAACGGCATCTCACACGGCAACTGCCACTAATATTGAAGGTGTATTTGCCGCTGGTGACTGTCAAGATCAAACCTATCGTCAAGCGATTACCTCTGCAGCTACAGGCTGCATGGCGGCGCTTGACGCACAACGTTATTTAGAAAACCAAGAGTAGAGATATGAAAAGTAAGGGTTTTGAAGCACTCAAAGGAATGAAGGTTCGAGCCTTTGATGACACTCAAGCCCGTGATGAGCTGGCTGCTGAAGAGGCAGCCGCTCGTCGTGAGCAAGAAAAGATTAATAAAGCTGAATTTAGCGCCGAAATGCAGCGTCTCGGTATGGTGACAAAAGAGACACAAGAGGACTCTGCTGATTTATTCTCCAAAGAAATGCAACGCCTTGGCGTTGTTGAATTGGACCAGTCCAACAAAAAGCATCCTGGCGCACGCAAAACGACGAAAAAGCCGATTACTGCGGCTACGAGAGCACGAGTCGAATTTAAGCTCTCTGATAATTACGATGCTACCAGTATGGATGACTGGGCTGATAGAGATTATGTTGCTGTCGGCTGCGGCATCGACCTTGCTAGCAAACTCAAGCGTAACCTCTGGCCCGTAGGTGCTCATTTAGACCTACATGGCTACACAATTGAAGAGGCACGTTCTGCATTGACAACCTTCATTATCGCAGCCCGACAAGAACACATTCGATGTGTCCGTATTGTGCACGGCAAAGGCATGAATAGTGACGAAGGTCCTGTACTGAAAATGATGGTCCGTCGTTGGTTGCGTCAGATGCCTGAGGTTCAAGCCTTCATTCAAGCGCTTCCTGGTGAAGGTGGTTCTGGTGCTGTTCGAGTCTTACTCACCAAAAAACTTTCCTAAAGGAACAAAACGATGGACATTCTGGAATTAATGCAAACGCGCTACACCACAAAGCACTTTAATCCTAACCGACAAGTGAGTCCTGAGGACATGCAAACTTTGCTAGAAGTGCTTCGTCTTAGCCCCTCATCTGTGAATTCTCAGCCGTGGCATTTCTATGTCATTGATACTGCGGAGGGGAAAGAAAAAATTCGTCCGGCCATTAAAGACTTCAATGTTCATCGCCTAACTGCCTCTCAATTTATTTTCTTAGCGATTCCCACTACAACAGAGATGAGTTATTGGGAAGCCTTATATGAAAAAGAAAAAGCTGAAGGTCGTTATGAAACTTGGACTGCTAAAGAGCGCCCCGATAGTCTTCGCCTTGCCTATGCAGAGCAATTCGCAAATAATCCGGTAGCTTGGCAAACATACGCTAGCAACCAAACCTTTCTTGCAGCTGGTTGCCTAACCGTTGCTGCCGCTCAAATGGGCATTGACTCCACACTGTTAGGAGGCGTGGATTTCAACTTGCTTGATGAGCTCCTTGGCTTAAAAGACAAGGGACATCATGCAGTTTTGGGGGTAGCTTTGGGATACAGAGCTAGTGACGACAATAATGCCAATCGCCCGAAATCTCGTTGGAGCAAAAAGGACGTTGTTCATTACGTTCGCTAGATCGAGTAGGGGGAGTTTTTAGGCTCGCCCCTCTCACACCGCAATTACAGGCATGCCGTTCGGCACCTGGCGGTTCCTAACCTTATTGGGGGCTCCACTTTCGTGCAATCCCCAGCCATATCCAGCCCAGATTTTGCAGTACATCATTTGTCAATGATCTCTTCAATATCCACGACCCTGCCACTCGCCAATAGGCTTTGGATGAGTTTCCCCATTCATTGGCTTTAGATCGTTCAATTCCGAGTTTCATCAAAGCTCGTACTCGGGTTGAAGGCTTCTTCCAGATCTTCCAGTAGAGCTGTCTTATCCGACGGCGTATCCATTTATCGTATCTCTGTCGGCTCGATCTTGAGAGCCCCATGTAGAAGTAGTTTGTCCATCCGCATAGATAGAGTTTTAAGTCTTCCTTACAACGCTCTAGCCCTTTGGGACATTTACGATCCAGCAAGGTTTTGATCGTTTGCTCGAAGGACCTTCTCTTCTTGCCGTGCACCACTAGTTTCCATTTGCCTTTACCGTCAAGATCGTCCTTGTCATAGCTTTTGTAAAAGCTATAACCCAAGAACTTAACGTCTTTCGAGAGATGGCAAATTTTAGTTTTCTCAACGTTGACCTTCAGAAATAACTTTTCCTCAATAAATCGTTTCACTGAAGTGAATACCCGCTCGGCTGCTCGCAGACTTCTAAATTGAAGTAGCATGTCATCAGCGTAGCGAACGTAACGATGTCCTCTCCCATCAAGCAGTTGATCCAATTCGTTAAGCAAAATGTTGGCGCACACGGGAGACAGTGGCCCACCTTGGGGCATGCCTATCGCGGGTTTTATGATTTTGCCTTCGTCGTTTATCTTCGCGCGGAAGAATCTGTGTACGAGTGATACCACTCGACCATCCTTTACCGTCTCCGATAACACTTGAATCATCTTACTGTGGTTAACAGTGTCAAAGAATTTCGCCAAATCCAGGTCAATAACATACTCGTATCCATCATTGGCATTGTCCACAATACGCTTGAGCGCATCGTGTGCACAACGATTGGGACGAAATCCAAAGCTATTGTCCGAAAATTTCGGTTCATATTCTTCTGACAGCTTTTGAGCAATCGCTTGCTGTACTAGTCGGTCTACTACAATGGGTATGCCAAGAGGCCTTTTCTCCCCATTGTCTTTAGGGATATAAACCCGCTTGACTGGCGACGGTCTGTAGCTACCGTCACTGATGGCTTGGCTCAGTACTTTAGGATGATTTCGAATAAAGGGTTCGAGTTCATCAACCGCCATCCCATCCACTCCGGGAGCTCCTTTATTGCTCACTACCTGCTTGAGAGCTTCAGTGAGATTGGTCGGTTCCAATATCTTTTCTAAACTTACCATCAGTTTACGTTCTCCGTTTGTGTATCAAGTCGACCACTACTCCTAGCATACGAGACTCACTTGCGTTCCGTTTCCGATCCTCCCGTTCTAGGTGTCCTTTGTTTTCGGTAGTTCTTAAGGTCTTCTTTGTAGTTCCCTCACGTTAAACGTGGTTAGGTTTGGCCCTTCACTCGGTACGGCTCGAGCTACTATGGCCTCTGCTGATTCCTCCCACTTCGTTGTTACTACGATCTGACGACCGCGTGAGAGGCCTCCGCGAGTAAGCACGCTGTCTTTCTTCCCATGTAGGTTCCTCATTTACCCCACCAGTTTCCGGATAGGTATTGGACTTCGTGTTCAGTGGCACACTCATCCACTGGCATGGCCTTGTATGAGGTTTCTGTTCGTAACCTCGAGAATTTGCCGCTGGCTTCCTTCCCCCTGTTCCTCACGGAGCACGAGTTGCCTTAAGCTAGGTCTTGGCCCTATCAGCCCGACCACGGGACTTGCACCCGCTAGAACAGCGCACATGTCGCGCGCACTTAGAGAAAAAAGAGAGGTTAATCACCTCTCTTCTTTTTTCTCTAGAACATTTGTTGACGAGTCTTTGCAGAAAGCTCCTTAACGTAAAGAGCCCAAATCCCCATCTTATCTAACATCTCCTGAGGGAACTCCCAGCTAAGCTCACCATCATCACCCGCATAGTGATGCATCAATTGAGTCATTGCGTGCTCACGAGCCTCACCCTCTAAACTCTTAATATAACCATTCCCAATCACTGAAAAATAGTTTTGCCCAGAATCACAAACTGGATCATCAATCACCATTGTTGCCGATGGCTCTGCGATCACAAAAGTTACATGGGGATTTTTTGCCATCAAATCAGCTTTATGCCCTTCGGCTGCCCCATGAAAATAAAGAATCAATCCATCATCATTAATCTCAAAGCCATAACTCAATGGAACAGCATAAGGATGAGGTTCATCGTTGAATGCAACGACAACAACTCTAGAGCGTTGTAAAAATGCCTTTATCAAAGCAGGATCATCCACTGCACGATCATGACGACGCATATCCGTGTGGATGGTTGTAGGTAGAGTACCCATTTTCAACTCCATTTAATGACCAATGACTTGAGCTTTGAGCTCTGCTAAGCGGTCTCGAACTGCAGCAGCCTTTTCAAAGTCCAAATTTTTGGCAAATTCAAACATTTGTTTTTCCAATTTTTTAATTTCTGAGGATAACTCTTTTTCACTCATCGAGCCGACAGTTTCAGCTAAATGAGCAATAGATGGGCCATCCGAACGGTATACGCCGTCAATAATATCCTTAACTTCTTTCTTAACACTCTTTGGCGTAATACCATGCTCTAAGTTGTAGGCCTGTTGTTTAGCCCGACGACGCTCAGTTTCCTCAATAGCTCGCTTCATGGAATCTGTCATTTTATCTGCGTACAAAATGGCAGTCCCAGCTACATTTCGAGCTGCACGACCAATTGTTTGAATCAAGGAACGCTCACTACGTAAGAACCCTTCTTTATCCGCATCTAAAATAGCAACCAGTGATACCTCTGGAATATCTAACCCTTCTCGCAATAGGTTAATCCCAACTAAGACATCAAAAATACCAGCGCGCAAATCCCGAATAATTTCGACTCGTTCAACGGTATCAATATCGGAGTGTAAATATCGAACTTTTACGCCATTCTCATTTAAAAAGTCCGTCAAATCCTCTGCCATACGCTTTGTAAGCGTCGTTACCAATACTCGATCACCTTTAGCGACTCTATCGTTAATCTCACCTAAGACATCATCGACCTGGGTAGTAGCTGGTCTAACAATCACCTCTGGGTCAACTAGACCAGTGGGTCTAACCACTTGTTCAACAATCTGAGAGGAATGTTCTAACTCGTAGTTGGCGGGCGTTGCTGAAACAAAAATGCCTCGACGCATCTTTCTTTCAAACTCATCAAAACGCAAAGGACGATTATCTAAAGCTGATGGTAAGCGGAACCCATAAAGAACCAATGTTTCTTTTCTGGATCGGTCTCCACGGTACATACCACCTAGTTGCCCTATCATCACATGGCTTTCATCAAAAAACATCAGACAGTCTTTTGGTAAATAGTCAATTAAACAGGGAGGGGCTTCTCCTGGTGCCAAACCAGTTAGATGACGGGAGTAGTTTTCAATGCCCTTACAAAAGCCTACCTGATCAAGCATTTCAAGATCAAACAGAGTACGTTGTTCTAAACGTTGAGCCTCTACGAACTTGTCTTCAGCTAAGAATTGTTTTTTTCTCTCTCGTAGCTCTTCTTTAATGGTTTCAATGGCTCGGAGAATCTCGTCTCGAGGCGTCACATAGTGACTAGCAGGATATATAACAAAGCGGGGGACTTTTTGAACAATAACACCTGTTAATGGATCGAACAGACAGATGCTTTCTAATTCATCATCAAAAAGCTCAAAACGAACCGCCATTTCCGCATGCTCTGCAGGGAAGACATCAATGGTGTCGCCTCGTACACGAAAGGTCCCGCGTGCAAAATCCATCTCACTTCGTTTGTATTGCATCCTAACCAACTGAGAAATAAAGTCGGAACGACTCTTCACATCTCCCGTACGCATGATCAAGCGCATTTGAGTGTAGCTCTCTGGTTTGCCAATACCATAAATTGCTGATACCGTCGCCACAATAATCGTATCTCGACGCTCAAGTACACTCTTAGTCGCCGACAGTCTCATCTGCTCAATATGTTCATTAATTGCAGAATCTTTTTCAATAAACAGATCCCTACTTGGAACATAAGCTTCAGGCTGATAATAGTCGTAATACGAAACAAAATACTCGACAGCATTATTTGGGAAAAACTCTCGCATTTCAGCATACAACTGAGCTGCTAATGTTTTATTGGGCGCCATAATGATAGCTGGTACCCCCTGGCGAGCAATAACATTGGCCATCGTAAAAGTTTTCCCAGACCCCGTTACTCCTAAAAGGGTTTGAAACATCAAACCATCTTCAAGACCTTCGTTCAACTCCTTAATTGCTTGAGGCTGGTCTCCAGAGGGCTCGTAAGGAGCATGCAACTCAAAAGGCGAATTTGGAAAGGTTTTAACAATCTCACTCACGTTTGTTCACTAATGAAGTTTTTTAATCTGTTTATATTAACGCACTTCAGAAAAATATTAAGCCCGGAGCAGTAATTGGTAGCAAAGGTACACACTCCAAATACCTCTAGAATCAGTACAATGATCTCGTTGATTAACTTATTGAATTTTTACTACTATGGCACAAAATTGGGATACCCGTAACGATGAACTCGACGAAGAAGATGATGACTTTTATGATCGTCCGAGTAAGTCTCAAATCAAACGTGAACTTGATGCTTTGCAAGCTCTTGGTAAAGAGATGACCGGCCTTGCTGCCGAAACGCTTAATCGTATCCCTTTACCTGACGAAGTGCGAGAAGCCATTGATGAATTCAAAAAAATGCGCTCTTTTGGTGCTCAACGTCGTCAATTACAACTCATTGGTAAAAAGATGAGTAACTTGGACTACAACAAAGTTCGTACCGCAATTGACCTGGCTACTGGTGAGAGCAAAGCAGCTGTTGCAGCTCATCATAAAGCTGAACGCTTGCGCGATCGTTTGATTGCTGATGATAGTTTCTTAACTGAATTCATCGAAGAGTTCCCCAATGTTGATGTACAAAATGTTCGTCGCATTATTCGTTCTGCCCGTAAAGAAGCTCAAACGAATAAGCCTCCAAAGAGTGCTCGTGAACTCTATCGCCTCATTCATCCGATGGTAAGCCCTAGCGTGGATAATTTAGAAAAAGTTGAAGAGGAGGAAGGCTCCTTATGAAACCAGTCATTGTTACCATGACCAATGGTTTGGGCGATTTTCTCTACGATGGCTTACGCAATTTAGGAGAGCTTTACTATTGGGATCAACTTTCCGATGAGGAAAAGAAAGTTATTGGTGCAAAAACCGATATTCTTTCGATTTACCCAATGGTCACCATAAATGAGCAGGTTCTTAATCAATTTCCTAATTTAAAGTACATTGCTAGTTGGGGGGTTGGTTTTGATCGCTCTGACATGGATGCTATTGCTAAACGCGGCATCGTGTTTACTAATACACCGAATGCCAACTTTTCCGATGTTGCTGACTTAACTATTGGATTGATGGTCAGTATTTCTCGCTTTATTCCGCAAGGTCATCAAAGCGTATTGACAACACACCAAACTAACGCAAACTTAGCTCGTGGTGTTCGTGTTGCTGGTAAACGAATCGGTATTGCTGGCTTTGGTCATATTGGCCAAGAAGTTGCTCAGCGAGCCACAGGCTTTCGTATGCAAATTGGCTACCTAGATAATCGTACGGTCCCTGGTCCATATCAACGGTTTGAATCGCTAGAAGCACTAGCCTCGTGGGCCGATTATTTGGTTGTAGCACTACCAGCTAATACCTCAACGCACCATATTGTTAATGCCAATATCTTAGAAAAACTAGGACCAAATGGCTATTTGATCAATATTGGTCGTGGTGCATTAGTCGATACTGACGCATTGGTTGAGGCATTAAAAAACCATATTATTGCAGGCGCAGGGTTAGATGTATTTGAAAACGAACCTCGCGTCGATGAACGCTTAACACAACTAGAAAACGTTGTACTGACTCCCCATATTGGTGGTTCGACCGCAGAAGCCCGCAAAGATGCTGCGCAAGAAAAATTGCGCAACATCCAAGCGTTCTTAGAGGGTGGTCAATTAGTTGGACGTATCGTTTAACTGACTGTGCATGCATTGAAGGCCAGCCATTACCTGAGCCTTCAATGCCTCAGCAAAAGTTTCTGCTTGCAAGATTGAACTTGGCAGCATCTTAGCTTTAATCTTGGGATCTGCAATTGAGACGATAAAAATTGGGGCCATTGAAGCAACAAAGGCTGCTTCAACCCGAGGATCTTCATGATTATCTATCCCCAAATAATTCGCAAAGAACGACTTTAAGTGACCAACCCGTTCTTTTCCAAAAACTGTAATTAATTCATAAAATCTTGGGGATGGGGCCACAACTTCTCGAACCCACACTCGAATAGGCCAGTTATCATCCTCTAAAACTCTCCGAATGAGAGTAGTAAAGTAAAAATCAAGGGCATCCTTAGCCGACTCATATTGAACCATTTCAATTTCCATCTCTTGGCTAAAGATCGTGTGTGGTATCTTCTCAAGTACAGCTTGATACAACGCATCTCTGCCTCCAAACCAATAGTTAATACTGGCAGCATTAACATTGGCATTTTGACAAACTGCACGCGCAGTAACCGCACTCCATCCTCTAGAGGCCACTAATTTACCTGCTTCATCAATGAGTCGCTCACGCGTTTTCTCACCATCGTTTCTTAAGCGTGAATTCGCTTTTCTCACCATCGTCTCCTATCTGGTTTAAAGACGTCGATTGAATAAACAATAAGCCAGTGACTAGGTAATTAACCTGCCATATGGCTAATGGAATTTCTGAACTACCTATACTCAACAAATATACACGTCTAATAGCCACCAGTGCAAAATGAACTAAATCTAGAAACGTTAATAGTTGCAACTACAGAAGCATATTTTGAACTACTGACTCACATCGCAACACAGTCTATGATTGCAAATATATTGATCTCTCAAGCTCATTCAAGCTAAAAACAAATAAAGAAAACCTCTCGCTGCATAATTTATACATCGAGAGGTTTACTATCTCAATTCACTATTAACCAACTAGGCGCTTCGTTACTTCAACCGTAATATTGACACCATTGATCAAATACTTAGGATCGAAGTGCATATCGGCGTTATGTAAACCAGGTGTTGCACCAACACCAAGGCCAAAATAAGCGGCTTTAACAGAGGGCTTAGCCATCTTATAAAAGTGGAAATCTTCACCGCCGCCACCGCAATCCTTGGCTACAGCATCTGCGCCTAGAACACTAACAATGGCTTCGCGAACCATATCTTTAAAGTCCTCATCATATTCGGCTGCAGGGCAGTTACCACCATCGCGAATTGTTGCCTTAGCCCCAAAAGCTTCAGCGGTACTGTGGACAACTCGTTCAAAACGCTCTGAAAACTCTGCCATCAAAGGGTTTGTTCCAGTGCGGCAGTCAAACGTTAAGCGAGCAGTTGCAGGAATAGAATTAGTTGCGCCACTATCTGCATGAATTTGGGTACACTTCATTGACCAAACACCTGCCGGGTTATACCACTGTGCTTGCACATTTTGAATGATGGCACAAGCGACATCAATGGTATTGACACCCAAGTGAGGACGAGCAGCATGTGCAGTGCAACCCTCAATATCAACAAAGACAGTTTTTGAGGCAGCGTGATTAATTCCAGGACAGACCTTCCCAGCTTCGACATCTTGAATTGGACGAATATGACTACCCAAAACATAGTCAACATCTTCCATAACACCAGCCTTAACCATAGCTAATGCACCCGTAATTGCTTCTTCAGCAGGTTGGAATAAGAGCTTTAAAGTACCCTTTTTGACTTGATCCTTCATTTGGCTTGCAACAGCCAAAAGCATTGCAGTATGAGAGTCGTGTCCACAAGCGTGAATAGCGCATTCCTTACCATCAATAGTAAAAGGAAGGGCATCCATATCAGCTCGTAACATCACAACAGGACCAGGTTCTGTACCACGAATAATCCCCATAACACCGGTCGTACCGCCTAACTGCGTTTGTGTTTCGATGCCAAGATTTTGTAATGTCTTAGCAACATAGGCAGCAGTTTTCACTTCTTGCATGGCCAATTCAGGCATGGCGTGTAAATCTTTCCAAAGTTCAACCGGATCTAAAAACTGAGTCATCTCCATCTCCTAAAAACATAATGACATTGAGTTTGCTCGGGAAAGATAACACAAGAAACCATCTTTCGGTATATATAAAAAAAACATCTTGAAGCCATTATGCTTCAAGATGTTTATTTATCGTGCTATTTTCAATTAGCGATTAAGCTTGAGGAGCCTCTGCGGGAATTTCTTCCTTGGCCTCTTCAAGTAATGCCTTCATGGACAAGCGAACACGCCCCTTTTCATCGGCCTCAATCACCTTCACACGAACGACTTGACCTTCCTTCAAATAGTCGGAAACTGCGTTAACTCGTTCATTTGCAATTTGACTGATATGCAATAAACCATCCTTACCAGGCAACAATTGAACGATGGCACCGAAGTCTAACAAACGGGTAACTGTACCTTCGTAGATTTGGCCCTTTTCAATTTCTACAACGATATCGCTAATACGCTTTTGAGCAGCAAGACCTGCTTGCGGATCAACAGAAGCAATCGTCACAGAACCATCATCTTCAATATTGATCGTAGCGCCCGTTTCTTCGGTGATAGCACGAATCACAGAACCGCCCTTACCGATCACATCACGAATCTTTTCAGGGTTAATCTTCATTGTGATCATGCGAGGAGCAAAGCGAGATAATTCCTTTGCGCCACCAGAGGCTTGCGTACGCATTTCGTTTAAGATATGTTGGCGACCTTCATGGGCTTGAGCTAAGGCCACTTGCATAATTTCCTTGTTGATACCTTCAATCTTGATATCCATCTGCAAGGCCGTCACACCATTTTCTGTACCAGCAACCTTAAAGTCCATGTCACCCAAATGATCTTCATCACCCAAGATGTCCGTTAAAACGGCAAACTTGTTACCTTCCTTGATCAAACCCATGGCAACACCTGCCACATAGTCCTTAACAGGAACACCAGCGTCCATCAAAGACAAGCAACCACCGCAAACGCTAGCCATAGAAGAAGAACCATTAGATTCACAGATTTCACTTACAACACGGATGGAGTATTGGAAATCTTCTTCAGAAGGCAACACGGCTAACAAAGCACGCTTAGCTAAGCGACCGTGACCGATTTCACGACGCTTCGGGCTACCCACACGACCGGTTTCACCCGTTGCAAACGGAGGCATGTTGTAGTGCAACATGAAGCGTTCACGAGTTTCGCCCAAAAGGCCATCAACGACTTGTTCGTCTTGCTTCGTACCCAAAGTGGTAACAACAAGAGCTTGAGTTTCACCTCGCGTAAACAAAGCAGAGCCGTGCGTACGAGGTAAAACGCCTTGACGAATTTCGATCGGGCGAACCGTCTTCGTGTCACGACCGTCAATACGCGGTTCGCCATTTAAGATGTTGGAACGAACAAGTGTGGCTTCCATTTCAAAAAGGATACCTGCCACTTCATTAGCATCCGGAGCATCGGTACCAGCAGCTTCTGCATCCTTGGCTAAAGCTTCGTCAACCATTGCGTAGATTTCACGCAACTTTTCCGTACGAGCTTGCTTAGAACGGATGTTATATGCGACCTTCAACTCTTCTTGAGCCAATTCGGTGATACGGGCAATTAAGGCTTCGTTCTTCGGAGCCGCTTCCCAATCCCAAGCAGGCTTACCTGCTTCTTCAACCAATTCATTGATCGCGTTGATAGCCACTTGTTGTTGTTCATGGCCGAACATCACTGCATTAAGCATGACATCTTCCGGCAAGCAATCAGCCTCAGATTCCACCATTAACACCGCGCGTTCCGTACCAGAAACAACCAAGTCCAAACGGCTCTTGCTCATTTCAGAAAGCTTCGGGTTAGCAATAAATTGACCATCAATGTAGCCAACACGGCAAGCACCGATCGGGCCATTAAACGGAATACCAGAAATTGCTAAAGCAGCAGAAGCACCAATCATAGACGGAATGTCCGGATCCACTTCAGGATCAACAGACAACACATGCACGATCACTTGCACTTCATTGAAGAAACCTTCCGGGAAGAGCGGACGAATCGGACGGTCAATCAAACGAGATGTTAAAGTTTCCTTTTCAGAAGGACGACCTTCACGCTTGAAGAAGCCACCGGGGATCTTACCTGCAGAATACGTCTTTTCGATGTAGTCAACAGTCAACGGGAAAAAGTCTTGACCAGGCTTTGCCTCTTTCTTTGCAACAACCGTGGCTAAAACAACCGTTTCATCCATTTGGCACATCACTGCACCAGTGGCTTGACGAGCAATCTCACCAGTCGTCAAAGTCACATCATGGTCACCAAAACGGAAGGACTTACTAACTTTATTAAACATCGTCATAATGAGTCATTTCCTTATAAAGAAATTGGAGTAAAGAGACGGTGTTTCCGATACGCTGCGGTGAGAAAACTCTCAGAGAAAGTGTTCACATCGCAACGCACAAACCGAAAACTCTCAAAATTCCGCCTCTTTTTACCTCCTAAAAAAATCTAAAAAAAGACGACCTGCTAGAGGTCGCCTTTTCGCTGTTTTGATTACTTACGCAAGTTCAAAGCAGAGATCAACTTACGGTAAGCGTCAACGTCCGTACGCTTCAAGTAGTCGAGCAACTTACGACGACGAGAAACCATCTTCAACAAACCACGGCGGGAGTGGTGATCCTTAGCGTGTTCCTTGAAGTGGGGCGTCAATTCGTTAATACGAGCCGTCAACAAAGCGACTTGCACTTCAGGAGAACCCGTGTCACCGGCCTTGCGTTGGAATTGAGCAACGATTTCGGACTTTTTGATATCTTGAACAGACATTGTCTTTTAACCTTTAAAAAAATTAAAACAAGCGAACATGGAAGTTAGGCCATGTCGTGGAGAACCGCCATTGTACCTTAATCAAAACTAAATTTCGAATTTTAGTTATACAAAGGAACAATTTTGATTTTTTTATCAGAAAAATTAACTAGTTAAGCTACTTTAACACTTCATCAGGTGCTTACGATAGTGCTTTAACTCATCAATACTTTCTAAAATGTCTGACAACGCTTCGTGCTTTGTGCGCTTTTTAAAGCTTTTGTGCACTTCTGGCGCCCAACGACGTGCCAACTCTTTGAACGTAGAAACATCTAAATTACGATAGTGAAAATACGACTCCATACGAGGCATCCATCTAGCCATAAAGCGACGATCCTGGCCAATAGAGTTACCACACATAGGACTCTTTCCAGGTGGAACAAAGCGTGCAAACTCTGCTAGAAGAATGTCACAAGCCGCCTCCTCATCAATATTGGATTCCAGTACCCGTTGAGTCAGACCTGAACGACCATGAGTGTCTGTATTCCATGCGTCCATTGCATTCATCGTGCGCTCACTTTGGTGAATTGCCACCACTTGGCACTCATGCAAAATATTGAGCTGCGCATCTGTAATGACAGCTGCCACTTCTATGACCCGGTTAACCTCAGGTTGCAAGCCAGTCATTTCCATATCGACCCAGATCAAATTGTCATCGCTGTAGTTGGGATCTTTTTGAATTTCGCTTCCCATTTTGATGTGCAAATCCTTTAAAATTCGGGGGTTAAAGATACGTTATATTGCCACATTTCAATGCCGTTTACCTTCGAACAAGTTTTTCTTTCTGCACTTATCTTTTATTTTTTAGTGCACTTTTTCACCTGTACCGCTGAAATCTCGCACTTAAAGCGAACGATGTTCAAAGTACCGGAGCCTTTAGAGAAAAAGATTCCTTTGGCTCAGCATATCAAAGCTCACCGCTACGATATCGCTCGAACGAAATTAAATCTAGTCGAAGTCACAATAACAACTCTCGTAATTTTAGCGCTCACAAAATTCCACGGCATCGACTACTTGTCTGAGCTACTGATGGATCAAGTTGGCGATCAGTTTGCGTTCCATTGGATGTTACCAGCGCTTATAGCTTTTATTTTTTTAATCGTAGATTTACCCTTCACGTGGCAAAAAGAATTTCGATTACGTGAGGCCTATGGCTACACTCGTGAGTCACAATCACAGTGGTTCTCACAGCTAGCTCTTACGTCCATTATTGGTTGGTTTTCTATCCTACCCATTCTTTGGGTTGGTCTATGGTTCTGGCGCCAAAGTGGGGCCGAGTGGTGGATCATTGGTTGGATTCTATTTTCTATTTACCTTATCTTTCCACTACACCTAGCACAAAGACTTCGTTACTTCTTTAAACCGTCAATGGCTAGTGAGGTCACTAACCCCGAACTAGTTGAACGTTTCAAAGAAATGGGAAATCGTGCTGGTATTGGTATTAAAGAAATTCGAGTTACTCGAGCCGAACACGATGATGACCTCCCTCCAGCGTTTGCCTTTGGTCACCGAAAAGGCGTTCGTATTTTCATCCGCCATAATGTTCTCAAACAGCTATCTGATGACAACTTAATGGCAATTGGCGCCCACGCACTTGCTCGCAATCTTAGCCATATGTATTTTCAGGCTTGGCTCGTTTGCTCTTTGGTTGGGCTGTTTGTCTTTATGTTTTTAGCTTGGCTTGCGCCTCAATCTTGGTTCTTAGATGAAATTGGCTTTAAGGCAATTGGCCCTGGCCCTTATTACGGCTCCCTAATATCTTTTGCCATGGTAGCACTGCCAGTTTTATTGTTCCCATTCAAATTGCCGATGGACGCATTCTTGCGACATCTAATTTTCCGTTCAGACTTATTTGCTCTTCGATATGCTGGATTGAGTTCTATTTCCAATGCTCTAATTGAACTAACGCCATCTCCAATGCGTCACTCTTGCATCACGTTAGAGTTTTTTGACTTACTCTTTTCACATGAGCCTAGCATCATGGCTCGTCTTAGTCGAGTCAAACATAATTACCAAGTTATGAAGGGTTACCATACTAATGAAGATCACTTATCTTCTCATTTAGAACTACGTCAACATGTCGAAAATGTTGAGCGTGCGCTTCAAGCTTATAACGCACAACAACGCTTGATTGAAAGTGAGAAAGAGGACCTTCAAGAACAACTGTCTGCTCGTAAAAAAGAGGCTGAGCTCATTGCTAAAGCTGAAGCCGAGCGTGCTTCAGTAACGCAACCTTTTGGGGCATTTAAAGATCAAGACATTGAAAATGCCACTCAACAAGACAACACCTTGCACCGCACCTATGGCATGGGCTTGTTACGAGGCTTTTTTGATCTTATCTCGCAAAGCTTAAAGATTTTTGTCAAACCAAAGTCTCACAGAGAAGCAACCTTGAATGTACCCTCTTCCATAGAGTTAGAAGACGGACTTAAGATTGATTCCAACGAACAGGCTAATAATAAAACTACCTCAGGGAGCATGAGCTCCTCTATCCCTGAAAATGTTTCGTCTCCACAAAGCTCAGAGACTCCTGCTATTACTATTAAAGTTACCACAACTCATAGTGCACAACCTCAAATCGAAACAGAAACAACCCTTGTAAACAAAGAGGTTGCAAATGTTGCGACTGAACACAATGCCGAGGCTGTCAACAAACTCATTGCTAACAATGAAAAACAAAATGACTCTGTGCAACATGAGAAAGTTATCGCAAAGACTGAAAATACTGACTCAGAATTCAACGATAACAAGACTGATACTCGTGCCACGTCCAACGCTTTAGATATTCAAGGGCCTTCTGTACCCACAGTTTCTTCTATGGAAATTGCCGATGCTAGCGTAGCCAACCTTGAAAAGGCGGAATCCACCCCTATAGATATCAAAGATGAAGGACTCTCCGAGCTATCAAAGGATGACCTTACTGGTGGAGAAGACTCAATCCCCAATAAAAACGCTGAGCCAATCCACACTGTGCCCACAGATACAGCACTGACAGAAATGAGTGATGTAAAAAATGGGGTTCTTGTTGCTCAAATTAGTTCCATCACTAACGATTCAGAGGGTCCTGTCATTAGCGACTCAGATGCTACGCATCAACTTTTGCCTGAAATGGCACGCTTGATGCAGAAACAAAGCACTGATGAAAGCTCGACAGCTGAAACGACTACACCTGAAGAAAAAGTTGGCACAGCTTCTTCTGAAGAGAAAACTGAAGAAAAGCCAAAACGCAAACGCACCTCACGTTCTAAAACCAGTGCGACCAGTGATGAAAGCTCCTCAACAGAAGGGGCGGAAAAGCCAAAACGTACTCGTACGACAAAAACAACAACTGTGACGCGTAAGCGCATTAAAAAAGCGGAAAGTACCGAAGTAGACCAAGCCTCTCAAGAAGTAACAAATACGGATACTCCCTCTATTGACATTGCAGAGGATCAAGTAGCAACACCGAAAACGACTCGAAGTGCTACAAAGAGTACTACACGCAAAACTACTCGAAAGAAAACTCAAGAGGTAGTTCCAGAGAATACTCAAGCTGATGGTGAGAGTAGCTCTAGTAATGCATCCTCAGAGACTGTCGATAGTACTGTAGAAGTTGTGACTAAGCCCAAACGGACACGCAGCACCACAAAGAGCACTACACGTAAAACAACACAAAAGAAAGCCGAAGAAGTAACTCCAGAAAATACTCATGCCGATGGTGAGGGTAGCTCCAATAATGCATCCACAGAGACTGTCGATAGTACTGTAGAAGCGGTGACTAAGCCCAAACGGACACGCAGTACCACAAAGAGTACTACACGTAAAGCAACACAAAAGAAAACTGAAGAGGTAACTCCAGAGAATACTCAAGCCGATGGTGAGGGTAGCTCTAGTAATGCATCCTCAGAGACTATCGATGGTTCCGTAGAAGTCGCGACCAAACCCAAACGGACACGTAGTACCACAAAGAATACAACACGTAAAACAACACGGAAGAAAGTTGAAGAAGTTAACCAAGAAGACACACAACCTGATGGCGATACTATCTCCAGTAATACACCTATAGAGACTATCGATACCACTGTAGAAGTTACGACTAAACCCAAGCGGAAACGCAGTACCACCAAGAGTACTACAACTAGAAGCACTCGAAAGAAAGCTCTGGAGGTCACACCGGAAGTTGACAATCACTCAACGAGTGTGTCGGAAGATGGTGTTGAAGTAACTGAAGAAGCAGTGACCAAACCTAAACGCACACGCAGTACCACTAAAACTACAACAAGAAAAACTCCTGTGCGCAAGGCGACACGAAAAAATGTCGAGGATACAGCTGTGACTAATGATCAACTTGAAGCAATCAATGAGGGTGAAGAGCTTGGGGACACTGCCAAAGACGAAGTTACCCAACCTCAACAAATCCTTGCTACAACTAAGAAAAAAACTGAGATGGAACCTGCTATTGAATTAACCGAGGACAATAATGAGCAAGCGCAATAAGACATCCAGTCCACAAGAAACTTTTTTAGCACAAGTGATCTCCTCCCATGGACGACACCATTTTGTTCGGGACGTGAATGGCACATTATTTGAGGCGCATCGTCGAGGCAAAAAAGCTGATGTTGTTGTTGGAGACTCTGTTCGTTGTTCTGCAGCAGTCGATAATACCGTAGCTATTGAATCTGTTGAGCCTCGAAAATCTTTACTTTTTCGACAAGATGAATGGCGTACAAAAACGTTAGCCGCCAATATTGATCGTTTAGTCATTGTATTTGCTAGTGCGCCACGCTTTAATCCGTGGTTTGTGTGGAAAGCTTTATTAGCCGCACATCAAGCACAGGTACACCCCATCGTCTTGAGAAATAAAACAGACTTAACAGAAGGCTCCTTAGAAGCTCAAAACTTCTTAGTCGATTTAAAAAAAATGGGCTATGAAACTTATGAATTGTCTGCCTTAAGTTGTTCTGATGAAACAATGGCATTATTGAATCATCTGTTTGATGGACATCAATCGCTGTTAGTCGGCCAATCAGGAATGGGAAAGTCCACGATTCTAAATTTACTCGTAAAAGATGCCAATGCTCGCACACAAGAATATTCACAAGCTTTAAACCTGGGCCGTCAAACAACAACCTCGACAACTCTTTATGACTTGGATAGTCAGCAAGGGACCGTTATTGACTCTCCTGGCTTTCAAGAGTTCGGACTTGCTCACCTTGAGCTCAATGATATTTTAAGAGCAATGCCAGATATTCTTCCTCACATTGAAGGTTGTCGATTTGTGAATTGTCGTCACCTAAAAGAACCCAATTGTGCGGTCAAAGCTGCCGTTCAAAATGGAGAAATTAGTCAAGCACGTTACGACTTTTACGTGGCCATTGTTAATCAACTTGATCAACTAAAAGCTTGGTAAAAAAAGCCAAGTCATCAAAGACTTGGCTTTTTTATTACAACGGTTTATTCAATACGTAGATGATGAATCACCAAATTTCGATAAATTTCGTATAACGAAATTAATCTCTTTTCCTCAAAGTCAAAAGCGCATTGATGATGACCAGCCTTAAGCTCAGAACCCACTACCACGTAGCTACACTTACCACCAAGCTTTTGCACTCGTTGGGCTAATACAGTCGCATCCTCACTACCGTTAAAGTTCATCCACGCAGTGATTTTCTCAACATGACTGACACCTTCTGCAGCATGAGCAATATTATCGCGAGCCTCGGGGTCTGGATTAAAGTCTAAAGTTTCACCAAGGATTTTGCAGTTAAATTCACAGCCATACATAGCGGCAGCCGCTTTGGCTCGCGTCATGGCTTCGTTGAACATATCTTCATTAATCTTAGCGGTTTCACCACGGACTTCGCATTGCATTTCAGCTTTAGAGGCAATAACGTTTCTTCCCTCTCCTGCACGCAATGTTCCGACATTCACCCTGGTCATACCCAAGCCATGACGAGGTAAACTCATTAAAGATAAGGAAGCCGTTGCAGCTGCCATCAAGGCATTTCGACCTAACTCAGGTTGCATAGCAGCATGTGAAGGTGAACCCGTATACTTTAAATCAAACTTTGTGGAACAAAGAAATTTTTCTGGAGCTGTAATAACTTCCCCTGCTGGCACATCACAGCCGAAGTGGCCACAATATAAGAAGTCAAGATCATCCAAAATACCACTTTCAGCCATCGGGCGACCGCCACGACCACCTTCTTCGGCAGGTTGATAAATAATCTTAATCTTGCCGCAAAGCTTATCGGCATTTGCCTTTATCCAAGTTGCCAAACCCATCAAAACAGCTTGAGGACCGTCATGCGAGCATGCGTGCATATAACCGGCGTGTTGAGAAGCAAAGCCCTCTTTATTTGGAATGTGTTCGGGATCCTGGGTTTCTGTAACAGGTATACAGTCTAGTTCACACCGGAAGCCGATAACCGGACCTGGACGACCTGTATCAAAAATACCCACAACACCAGTTACGCCATTCATGCGGGCAAGCAACTCCTCGCTAACGCCACGTTCGCGTGCAAACTTTAACCCCTCTTCAATTTCAACAGGCTTGGCCCCACGAATGTAATTTTCATTAATGACTTCTCGGCCACAAAGAACCTGAAAGCCGGAGCTTTCTAGATATTGAATTGCACGAGCACTAGAAACAAATTCTGCCCAACCAGGTTCGGGCCAAGCATGAATTTCTCGACGTTTTTGTACTAGCCAATCGAGGCTAATCGGTTCTTGATAGGCCATAAGAAGTCACTCCTTTTGACTACATGTAGCGGAATAATGAGATTGCCATCACGCTAACCCAACCAGCTAAAAGCGGAACGGATGTACGTTTAACAATAATAAGCGGACTCACCTTAACTACAGCGGCAACAATGATCACAACTGCAGAAACAGGTGAGACTGCGCGAATCAAATTAGATGTGCACTGCATAGGCAAGGCAACCATAATGGGATCGATATTTGCTTGTTGCGTCAATTGCGGAATTAATTCAATAAAACTGTAGAACACAGCATTACCAGAACCACTAATAAACGTAATCAAAGCCGTGATACCAGAGAAGGCAAACATCAACCCTGTATCAGCATTTTCTAAACCTTGAATAGAACTTGAAATCATTGAAATCAAGCCCATGGCACTTAAACCAGCCACCATTGTCGATGCCGCAACAATCAAAACAACTACTTGAGAGAAGCCATTACCCATTCCCTTAAAGAAGATGCTAGCCTCTTTCATGCCCTCCTTACCTTGACCGTTACGAATTAACTCACACACAAAAGCCAAAGCAAAAGAGAATAATGTAATTTCAACTAAACCTACCTTAACAGACTTAAAGAAAGCCCAGAAGAAAATCACTAAAATCAAAGGCAAAATCGGGAAAATGGCATAGTAAGTCGGAGCAGTAGATGTACTTTGAGTAAGTTTACTTTCATCAAACTCTCCTTGTGCAGCACCTGCGTCGCGCTTGTCCATATATTTCTGCCAGAAATAATGCACTACGCTAATAATAACCAAAGTCGGCAAAGTAATCGGAGCATGGTGGTAGAAAACATAATCGACCACATGTTCAAAATTTAAAACTCGAGCCGCTACAACACTATCGCCACCCAACGGAGTCGGCATAATGGTGGCGGTTGTAGCAATGACACCAGCCGCCGTTAAAGCACTCATCTTTGCGGCACGCAGAACCGGATAAAGCGTTGCCATCAAAATTACTGCCAACGATGAAGCACTTGGAATAATGAGCGATAAAATCGTTCCTAACCAAAAGACCAAAGGAACAAGGATATAAGGAGAGCGAATGCGTTCCAAGGGCTTACTAAGTACACGAATCACCACATCATTCGCACCGATATGGGACATATAAGCAGCAAAACCGAACAAGGTCATAATAATTAAACCTGCATTCGAGTATTGACGAATAAATAAATCCTTGATGGCCTTAAACGGATCAACCCAAGCTAACCCAGAGGAAGCTTTTGCAGCCAAAACAGGATGGCCAAGAATCACTGCACAGAACATTAATCCTAAGCCAACGGTAAATAAAACGACTTTAGCGTCATAGTTTTTTGCGATGGCCCACCCCGCAAATGCTAAGGCTACAACGCAAATAATCGCCTCAATCATGGAACAACTCCTGAATAAAAATCGTAAATTTTAATACTCATTCATCTTTTGAGAAAGAGCCTGTTACAAACTCTAGAGGCGGGTTTATACCTATCTCTGAGAGAAAGGCCTTCTCTATAATTCTCAACCCTTAAAAGGATGAAAAATCATATGTCGTTATCAGGTTCTAAGATGGCATTGGGCTCATTATTAGCAGCTACTGCAGCCATGTTATGGGGCAGTGCTGGTACGGCCCAAAGTTTTATTTCACCAGTTGGTCTCAACACACTGTGGGTGGGCACTTTCCGCCTACTTTTTGCTTGTTCTTTCTTCTTCCCACTACTTGTTCTTCGCTCTAAAAGCACTGCTATAAAACAGACCTCTGATACTGTTTACAGTTGTCGTTCTAAAATTCTTTTAGCTGGATTAAGCTTGGCATTTTTCAACCTGCTTTTTTTCACTGGTGTGAAAGAGGCTGGTGTCGCATTGGGCTCTTGTACCATTATTGGCTCTGCCCCCCTTTGGGCTGGTCTTTTCGAGTATCTCTTACATAAGAAAAAACCGACGAAAGATTGGGTGATTGGAATTTCTATTGCTGTGTCAGGTGGTCTTTCGATGGCAATATCTCAAGCCCAAACTATATCATTGGCTCCATTGGGCCTAGGTATTTGTGTGTGTGCTGGTTTTTTCTATTCTCTTTACTCAATGACTGCTAAAGAAATCGTTAAAAACATCACCCCACTACAAGCCACGTCTTTCACTTTTCTGATTGCAGCTTGCGTTGCAAGCCCTGTAGCATGGATAGCCTCAGGCCTTCCTAGTATTAACTTTTCAGACTTAATAATTGTTGCTTATTTAGGCATTATCGTTACAGGCATTGCTTATCTTTTATACTCCACTGCCCTTAAAATAATCAACGTATCTACCGCTGTTGCCTTAGGACTTTTAGAGCCAGTTGTTGCATTTATATTAGCCATAGTGGTAGTTCATGAGCCTATTTCTTTAGGATCTGGATTGGGCCTCATGCTCATCTTATTTGGTTTATCTTTTGTTCTAAAATCTGAGAATAAACACCATAGTTAATCTTCAACAAAAAGGTTATCCTGATAATTATCCGTGCCTTCATTTGTCAGGTGACACTATGAATGATCAATTTTCAATGGTTCGTGAAGTCCCGTATATGGGCGTCATTTGGGTTGTTTATCAAGCGAGTTTGCGAGGATTTACAAATGGAGATCCCGAGTGGTGCAATTTAGGTCAAGGACAGCCAGAAGTGGGAGAAATGGCTGGAGACTTTCCCCGTATCAACCACATTGATCTGCAAGCTCAAGACCACGCCTATGGCCCAGTTGGAGGAAGCCTAGAAGTCCGTCAAGCCATTGCTAACATGATCAACCTCCAGTATCGGCAGGGCAAAATGCCGTACACAGCAGACAATATTAGCTTTGCTTCTGGTGGACGATTAGCATTGACTCGCCTTTACACGATTTTGGCTGACGGTTGTCGCATAGCCTATAAAAATCCCGACTATACCGCCTATGAAGACTACCTCTATAGTCTTCGCAATCGATGCATGCTTTTGCCTATGTATGCAAAAGCCGAAAATGCTTTCCGAATTCCCTCGGATGAACTTGAAAGAATGATTCATCAAGAACATATCAATTGCTTTGTATTCTCTAACCCTTGTAATCCTACTGGAGAGGTTATTCAAGGAGAAACGTTAAAGCATTATGTCGAGATTGCTAGAAAAGAAAATTGCCTTTTAGGTTGCGATGAGTTTTATTCGCATTTCATCTATGACAACGATGGTAAACCCGCTACTGGTCCTGTATCGGCACTTGAATATGTAGAGGATGTTGACCAAGACCCTGTTGTTGTCTTTGATGGACTAACAAAAAGTTATCGTTACCCCGGATGGCGTGCAGGCTGGGCAGTTGGTCCCACACATATTATTGAACAGATGAACAGAGCTGCTAGCGCTGTCGATGGTGGGCCTTCAATGCTCACGCAACGAGCTGCGCTTGAAGCATTAAAAGCAGACAGAGTGAAAGCAACAACAAGCGCATTACGAGAAGAGTTTTCAAAAAAACGGCGTTTAATGCTCACAGAACTCAAAGAGATGGGAATTGAACCTGCACAAGCCCCCAATGGCACCTTTTATATTTGGGCTAATATTGAAAAACTACCTACTCCTATTAATGATGCAGATAACTTTTTCTTTGCTTGTTTAGACAATAAGGTTCTTACAGTTCCTGGACATTTCTTTGACATTAGACCTTATCGAGCTCGACCTGCAGAAGAGCCCTATCGTCACTGGGTTCGACTCTCTTATGGGCCAGATATAGCAACAGTCAAAAAAGGTCTTAAACGAATGCGTGACGTAATCCAAAAGTACGCTTAGTCTTTACACTATGAGAACTCCAGATTTAGGGATAATCTGGAGTTTTCTTTTTTGGGGCCTGCCTAAAATGAGACAGTTATTAGGTAATAAATAAGCCTAACAAGTCCATAGAAGGAGCGTATTTAAAATGTTGTCTGTTTCTGCTTATATTCCTGAAATGATTAAAACTCGCCGAGAATTCCATAAAAATCCAGAAATCGCCTGGACGGAATTTTTAACAACTCAAACGATTGTTAAGCGTGTGCGCGAGTTAGGCTTCAAAACGGTTGTTGGCAAAGCACTTTTTAATCCTGATTTCGCACTTGGCCGAGTTGAGTCAGTTATTGAAAAAGCTCAACAAAAAGCGCTTCAAGATGGTATGGATCCTGCTTTACTGAAAGAATTAGAAGGCTTTACTGGCTGTTTAGCTATTTGGGAAACGGGGCGTCCTGGCCCCGTCACGGCTTTACGCTTTGATATCGACTGCGTCAATGTTGAAGAAACGACCAGTGAAGAACATGAAGCTTGTAAGGATCACTTTGCTAGTCATAACGAAGGTTTAATGCATGCCTGTGGTCATGATGCCCATGCAGCCATGGGTCTAGCCCTAGCTCACTGGGTTCATGACAATGCCGATGAACTTTGTGGCACTATTAAAATTCTTTTCCAACCAGCCGAAGAGGGAACTAAGGGAGCAAGTGGTATTGCTCACTCTAACAACCTCGATGATGTCAACTATCTTGTTGGCGGTCACATCGGTGTCTCTGCAAAATTACACGAAGTGGCCATCATTCGTGATGGTTTCTTATCTACAACGAAGCTCAACTGCTCTTTCTTAGGCGTTCCTGCTCATGCAGGTTCCAGCGCTCATGCAGGTCGAAATGCTCTCATGGCTGCTTGCACTGCAGCCATGCAAATCATGGGGATTCCCCGTCACGGTGAAGGTGAAACAAGTGTCAATATTGGTACTATCCGTGCTGGTGAGGGTCGAAATGTTGTTCCTGTCCATGCTTCTATGGAATTAGAGGTTCGAGGGGCAAACAATGAAATCAATGCCTACATGCAAGAAACTGCCGAACGAATGATTCGAGGTGCTGCTGAAAGTTATGGCGTGCAGTACAAAATTGACGTCATGGGACAAGCCACTAACATTACAAGTGACCAAGAGTTATGTGATGCTTTCGAAACAATTGCAAAGGATATGCCTAGCGTTACACGTGTGTTTGATGTGCATGGTTGTCCTGGTAGTGAGGACTGCTCACTCTTAATTCGAAAAGTTCAATCACATGGTGGCAAGGCCATGTTCTTCTACTATGGCTGTAACCATCATGGCCATCATAGAGGTGACTTCTGTATTCAAGATACCGAAAGCATGCCAGAGGGCCTTGAATTATTTGCCAAGATGGTTGAAAAACTCAACGCAAATAAATAAAACAGTGAACACCTAACAACGGAGGCTCAAGCCTCCGTTTTAGAAAAAAATGCCCTTATCAAAGATAAGGGCAAATATTTGGCATCCACAAAAAGCAGAATTCAAATTTAAAGAAGAGCAAAATGAAATATTCATATTATGGTGCCCTATATGGTTGACAAATACAATACCTCATTGATAGCCAAAAGGATTAATCCTTTTGTTTACATAAATCGAACTACGTAGATTCAAAAAAATTAGGCCCTTCACGGGCCTAATTTTCAGAAGAAACTTCTCTTAAATTACTTAGCAGCCATCATTGCAGCCATCGTATCAAGCATACGGCAAGAGAAGCCCCATTCATTGTCATACCATGCTGTTACCTTGACCATACGCGGACCAGAAAGCTTGGTTAACGTAGCATCAAACACAGAAGAGTGCTCGTCATGGTTAAAGTCAATCGAAACCAAAGGCAAATCGTTATAACCTAAAATGCCTTGGTTTTCAGGCAATTCGCTAGCGGCCTTCATAATGGCATTAACTTCTTCAACAGTCGTATCGCGCTTAGCTTCGAACGTCAAATCAACAAAAGAGACATTGATGGTCGGAACTCGAACAGCGAAACCATCCAACTTGCCGTTCAACTCAGGCAATACCAAACCAACTGCTGCTGCAGCACCGGTCTTGGTCGGAATCATAGAGTGCGTTGCTGCACGAGCACGACGTAAATCCTTGTGATAGACGTCGGTCAACGTTTGGTCATTCGTGTAAGCATGAATTGTGGTCATCAAACCGCGTTCAATGCCCAAAGACTTGTGCAAAGCATTAACGACTGGAGCTAAAGCATTAGTCGTACAAGATGCGTTAGAAACAACCGTCATGTCAGAGGTCAACACGTCTTGGTTAACACCATAAACAACAGTTGCATCCACACCCTTACCAGGAGCAGAAATCAAAACTTTCTTAGCACCGGCTTCCAAGTGCATCAAGCACTTTTCCTTTGTACGGAAAGCACCCGTGCATTCCAAAACAACATCTACGCCCAATTCCTTCCAGGGGAGGTTAAGCGGATTACGATCACACAAAACACGGATACGATCGCCGTCAACAATCAAATACTTTTCGGTTTCAGAAACATCTTCGATTTGGACATCAGAGTTAAAACGACCGTGAACAGTATCGTACTTCAACAAATGAGCATTGGTCTTGAGATCACCCATTGCATTGATAGCAACGATTTCAATGTCATGCTTTTTGCCGAAGTCGTAGTGAGCTCGCAAAACATTACGACCGATACGGCCGAAACCTGTAATAGCAACCTTAATGGTCATGTCAAAATTCCCCTTTAAAGGATTAACGTTGAATTAAGTTCTTAGCAGCTTCAACCACACGATCAACGGTGAAGCCAAATTTTTCCCAAAGCACATTTGCTGGAGCAGATTCACCAAAGGTGTCAATGCCGATAACTGTGCCACACTTAACATACTTGTACCACAAGCCTGTTACGCTTGCCTCAATCGCAACCTTCGGTGCCTTGGTTAGAATCTTGTCTTGTTCCTCAGCCGTCAACTTGTCAAATAAGTCTACGCAAGGCATCGAAACAACACGAGTACCAATACCCATTTCCTCTAATTGAGCGCGAGCCTTCACAGCTAAAGGAACTTCAGAACCCGTTGCCAACAATACGCAGTCAACAGCATCCTTACCCTTTGAAGATTCCAACATCACATAAGCACCAGCCTTCACAGCTTGCTTTGCTTGCTCTGTAACAACAGAAACTTCACGAGGCGTAAATTCAATATTTTGGCGAGAACCAATAATAATAGAAGGTGTTTGACGAGACTCTAATGCACTTTCCCATGCAACTAAAGCTTCAACCGTATCACATGGACGCCACACGTTTAAGTTCGGAATTAAACGCAAGCTGGGAATATGTTCGATGGATTGATGAGTCGGACCATCTTCGCCCAAACCAATTGAATCATGCGTGAAAACAAAAATTGAACGCAACTTCATCAATGCTGCCATACGGATAGCATTACGGCTATAGTCGGAGAAGGTTAAGAATGTTGCGCTAAACGGGATAAAGCCACCATAAAGAGCAATACCATTTTGAATGGCAGACATACCAAACTCACGAACGCCATAATTTACATGGCGACCTAAGTAGGTATCTGGACGCATAGCTTCAACACCTGTCCAATTGGTCAAATTGGAGCCTGTTAAGTCAGCAGATCCACCCAACAATTCCGGCACACTCGGAGCAAAGGCATTCAAAGCCTTTTGGCTAGCCTTACGTGTTGCAACGGTTTCATGTGTTTCTGCAGCTTGAGCAATAGCTTTTTGCATTAAAACTTCAAAGTCAGCAGGCAAATCACCGGCCAAACGACGCTTTAATTCTGCAAACTCTTGCGGGAATTGTTCAGCATATTGAGCCATCTTGGCTTCGTGTTCAGCTTGCATTTTAGCGCCTGCTGCACGAGCATCCATAGCATCATAAATTTCTTGAGGAATAACAAACGGATCCCACTTCCAGCCCAAAGCTTCGCGCGTCAACTTTAATTCTTCGTCGCCTAAAGCTTCGCCGTGAACCTTGCTGGTACCTGCACGGTTAGGAGAGCCCTTACCAATAACCGTACGAGCAATAATCAATGTCGGCTTATCTTCACTCGTCTTAGCTTCGGCAATGGCTTTGTCCATCGCGTCAATGTCATGTCCATCCACTGGACCAATAACATTCCAACCATAAGACTTAAAGCGTTCACCAGTTTCATCAGAGAACCAGTTAATCACTTTACCGTCAATAGAAATACCATTGTCGTCGTAAATTACGATCAACTTATTCAACTTCCAGGTACCAGCCAAAGAACAAACTTCGTGGCTAATACCTTCCATTAAACAACCATCACCCAAGAAGCAATACGTGTAGTTATTGATAACATCTAAACCCGGACGATTAAATTCGGCGGCCAACATTTTTTCTGCTAAAGCCATACCGACAGCATTACCAATACCTTGACCCAAAGGACCAGTGGTCGTTTCAACACCCGGCGTGACATCAACTTCAGGATGACCCGGCGTTTTGCTATGCCATTGACGGAAATTCTTCAAATCATCAATAGACAAATCGTAACCGGTCAAGTGCAATAGCGCATATTGCAACATCGAACCGTGCCCGTTGCTCAAAATAAAACGATCACGGCCTAACCAACGCGGATCGGCCGGATTATGATGCAAATGACGCGTCCACAAAGCAATGGCGATATCAGCCATCCCCATCGGCATCCCAGGATGACCCGACTTGGCTTTTTGAACGCCATCCATAGCTAATGCACGAATTGCGTTAGCCATTAATTGAGGTGTGACACAGCAAGACATAAATTTTTCTACCCAAAAATGAAAAGAAAAGAGTGCCTTTATTTAGGCAATATTAAACAAGTAGATTTTACTGGATTTAATCAAGTGTTTTTCATTTTCACTCATGCAAAAGCTCTCATCGAATCAAGAAAATGCCAAAAAGAATTGTTCTTGATGAAATCTCCATGATTTTTGCTCAAATCTTCGACAGTGATTCCACTTCAGATACAATTCACGAATACTAATGAGGATTTTTTCTATGGCCCCCCGTTTTTTTGTTGACGCGCATTACGCTTCTAAAAGTACAATTGTTTTGCCTGAAAAACAGGCTCATCATGCCTCTCGCGTCTTACGAATGAGAGAAGGTGACACCGCTATACTTTTTGACGGCAAAGGCCACGAAGCCAGTGTCATCATGCACTTTTTTTCCGATCGAACGGAAGCTGAAGTTATGAGTGTTCAAAACTCATCCACAGAAAGCCCTCTGAAAACAATTTTGATCCAATCTCTTGTCTGCCAGGAAAAGCTCGATTGGATTTTGGAGAAAGCAACAGAACTTGGTGTAACTGAAATCGTCATTACTCCTGCCAATCGTTCTGTGACAAAACTTGATACAAAACGCTTAGAAAAGCGCCTTGATCAATGGCAAAAAACAGTTGCTTCAGCCTGTGAACAGTGTGGAAGAAGTTACTTTCCAAATGTGACCTGGCAACCTAAATTGGAAGTGGCTCTCCGTAACATTGACGCTGCACGCAAAGTTATCTTGGCGCCTGGAGCTCAAACGAAATTCTCCCTGAGCAAGCTTGATAGTATTTGTTTTGCTATTGGCCCCGAAGGGGGTTTTAGTGAAGAGGAAATACAATTGGCAATTGACTTAGGTTATGAGGCTTGCCTATTAGGCCCGAGAGTCTTACGCACCGAAACGGCAGGACTCACAGCGCTCAGCATTGCCCAATGGGAAAGCGGAGATTTTCACTAGAAAAAGAAAAATGTCGCGAGACCTAAGAAAATTAAGAATCCACCGCTATCGGTAATAAATGTCAAAAGAACTGAACTGCCGATAGCGGGATCTCGATCAAGCTTCTTCAGGGTCAATGGGACGATTAAACCGACCAAAGCACCAACAAAAATATTAAGCACCATAGCCAAGAACATCACCAACCCCAGTTTCATTCCATAAGAGCTATCAGCATACAACAGCCAAGCAAGAGCTCCTGCAATGAGTCCCCACAATAAGCCATTAATAATGGCGACACAAAGCTCTTTCTTAAAAAGGTCGAATTTATTAGATGCGTTAACTTGCCCCATTGCCAAGGAGCGCACTAAAAGAGTTAATGTTTGATTTCCCGTATTTCCTGCAATCCCCGCCACAATCGGTAAAAGTGTCGCCAAAGCAACCACTTGCGAAATGGTTCCTTCGAAAGCGTTAATCACACGGGAAGCAAAGAATGCAGTACAAAGATTAACGCCTAACCAAAGCCAACGACTCTTTGCAGTTTCCCAAATACCACCGAATAAGTCTTGCTCATCGCTCAAGCCAACAGCGGCCAAAGCGTCTTCTTCACTTGACTCTCGAATCACATCCATCACTTCGTCAACTGTCAAACGACCTACTAATCGGCCCGTTTCGTCAACCACAGGTGCACTCACCAAGTCATAACGTTCGAAAGCTTGAGCTGCATCTGTTGCATCATCTAAAGGATTCAGTGTCAGCACATCCGTCTGCATTAATTCAACAACAGTTCGTTCAGGATCACTGACAATAATTTTTGAAACCGGCAACGCACCCTTGAGCTTTTGATGGCGATCAATTACAAAAATCATGTCCGTCAGCTCTGGCAACTCTTGGAAACTGCGTAAATAGCGCAACACCGTATCTAAATTTGCCTCTTCTCGGACCGACACAATTTCAAAGTCCATGCGAGCACCCACACTTTCCTCTGGGTAACTCATTGCAGCACGTAACTGTGCCCGCTCTTTCGTTGTTAAACCTTCTTGAACTTCAGCAACGACATCTGGTGGTAAATCCTCAACCAAGTCAGCAATTTCGTCGGTATCCAACGTTTCCATGGCATCGACCAACTCATCGCGATCCATGGCGTCGATCAAGGTCTCACGAACACCTTCATTGACTTCAACGAGCACCTCACCGTCTTGGTTTGCTTGGACTAGTTCCCAAACGATCATACGTTCATCGTTTGGAAGAGCTTCCAAAATATATGCTACGTCTGCAGGGTGAAGTGGTTCCAAGATCTTGGCAATTTCTGCCTTGACTTGAACAGAGAGGCCATCGCGCATAATGCTTTCCTGATCTTTAGAAAGCGCGCCAGTGGCTGTGACTTTTTGATGTTGCTCTTCGGCTTTATCGATGCATTGCTGAATGCGAGCGAGTGCGCGGCTAGCAAGCTCTGGCTCACGAGCTAAGGTAGCATCCGCATTAGCAGTTATCTCTAAGCGGCTATCGGTGTCTCGCATGTCCATTGGCATCGGTGCACCTCGTCACAGAAAAAGTCCAAAAAAGAGCTCTCACGAAAGCATATCTTCCGCGGAGATGAAGAAAGCCCTAGCATTGTACCACCTAGGGCTTTACGGCGTTTTGTTAGTTACGAATTAAGAACCACTAGAAGGAGTACTATCCTCACCTTCTGAAGCCTGAACCTCGGCTAAAACAGTCTCGTCTTCGAGTGCTTCTTCGTCGGTTTCATTTAACACCTCCCGAAGCTTGGCATCTAGTAAAACATCAACGTAATCCACTCCCAAAACATCCAATAGGATCTTTTGACCGCGAGGCAGTTCTGGCAGGCCTGGCATGCGTTGCGTAAAAGGCAACCCTTCAATACGAATCAACTCACCTTTTACAACAACGGCCTCAATCGTCTTATAGCCTTCTTGCTCAATCCAACGCAGACTCCAATAGCGCTCCATCTTACGTTGAAAATCGGAGTACGCAGCATAAACCGTTGTAAAGTTAGCCACAATCGTGAATAAATCAGTATCACTCGGACGGTAGCAAGCTTGTACGTCTTGAACAGCGCTGATTAACTGGCGCTGATTCACTAAATCCACATAGCGGCGCAACGGTGAGGTGCACCATGCATATTGCGGCACTCCAATACCATCATGAGGCCCAGGAGTTGTACTCATTTTCACACGTCCCATACTTTGAGAACGATAAATACCTGCCACTCCCATTTCTTCAAGCCATCCTCCCCAAACGGAGTTAGCAAAAATCATAAGTTCACCAACTGCCAGATCTAAAGGAGAACCTCGACGACGTGACTTTAGATGAATTTTGGCATTTTCCCCTTCACCTTCTAAGTCAAAACTCCACTCCAAACGACCAATCACTTCTGGGCGACCACGGACGACTTCTCGGTCTGCCAAACACTTCTTAGCAAACTTCCATAGCCATGTAATCTCTTGGGAAAAGCTATGGTTAACAGTACCAGAGAGCAGTTTTTCTTCTGAAAACTCATTTTCAATGATGTCGTATCGAATATTCTCTTTGACACTAATACGCTCTAAATGCGTCTCGGTAGCTTGGACCTCTAAGCTATCTTTATCGATCAATGCATAAAGTGATAAGCACGGCACTTCACGACCAACGTCTAATGAAAAAGCCTTAAACCAAGCATCCGGCATCATTGTGGTTTTAATACCTGGCGCATAAACAGTTGATAAACGAGAGCGAGCAACTTGATCAATATCGGAATCTCGTGCAATACCTAAGCTTGGAGCTGCAATGTGAATACCTATACGCAAAAGCTTCTCATCGACATGCTCAACACTCATTGCATCATCGATTTCTGTTGTTGAGGAGTCATCAATTGAGAAAGCCTCCACACTGGCCAAGGGCAACTGCGTCCAACTTGCCTCATCTGGGACACTCAAAGAAGCAGGAAAGCCTTTTCCTTTCGGGAAGTACTGTGCATAAAAACTGTCCACATGCCATCGATAAGCTGAAGAGATGGCCCCCAATTCAATGAGCAATCTAAGAGGAGGCATATGCAATTCGCTGGACGCATCCGACAATGCCTTCCACAAAATACTATTTTTATCAGGACTAGTAATGAGATTAATCGCCTGAGCTGCTACTTCCTTAGGTACAGTATGCTCGTCTACCATTTGGCGTACCCAAGCCTTCTTTTGCTCCTCTTGCAAACGCTTCTTTTCTAATGCAGCTAAAGCAACTTTTAAAATTTCTTCTGGGGCTTTACGGTAGTTTCCTCGTCCTTTTCGATGGAAATAAACGGGGTTTTCATGCAAAACCAATAACGTAGCAACACGTTCAACCACCGTAGCGGTTTCTCCGAAATACTCTTTAGCTAATGTCTCAAACTGAAACTCTCCTTCAGGAGCAACATCCCACAAAAACTGCTTATCAATTTCCGTCATTAATGTTTGTGCAGCAGGAATAACCTCTGTAGCCACTGGTGACTCAAAAGTAAAGAATGTATGTCCTCCTTTGACCTTCGTGCGACGACCTGTCGTCAACTCCACTTGAAATGCATTACCATTTTGAGAAAGTACCGTTCCCGTTTTAAATGCACCGTCTTCTTCAAAAAAAATATACATAATCCACTAAGTCCTAAAAGGTCATTTGAATATAGGATGTAATTCCCGAAAGGAACATTTGCACAGCCATGGTTGCTAAGATCAATCCCATTAATCGTTCAAAGGCTGCTGTAGTGCGTTCGCCAACAATTTGCTGAATACGATCAGCAAAAATCAAAATCACAGCACTTAAAAACATTGTTATTACCACAACGCTTAACCACTCTACGATTCTTCCAGGCCCGCTGCCAACCAAAACTAAAACTGTGGCCAAAGTCGAAGGGCCTGCTAGTGCTGGAACAGCCAAGGGTACTATAAAAGGCTCACCAGAGGGAGACTCTCCAAACACACCTTCCTTTGATGGGAAAACCATACGTATTGCCATTAATAAAACGATAAGCCCTCCACCAATCGACAGGGCTGCTTGACTCAAGCCCAAAGCATCTAGAAATGGCTTACCGACAAAGGCAAATACTGCCAACACCAATGCTGCAATTGCACACTCTCGAAGAATAATGAAGGTTCTTCTTCGTGCAGGCACTTGTTTAAGAGCAGCAATAAAAAGAGGGATATTACCTAATGGATCTGCCATTAGAAACATTAACAAGAGAGCTGAAGAAAAACTATGCTCCATGATCAGTCCTTTAAGAAGGCTTTAATTGCAGGTAAGCAGTCTTCAAAAGATTCAATCTCATGCGTATTGTTGGGCAAAATTACCTGCTCACATTGTGAGTATTTTTTCTGGCCTTTTGTCCAATCTAAAACCTCATCGGCAGTTGACAGAAAAACCAAATAGCGAGAGGGATCCGTCGCTTCAGTAGCCATCTCTCGTGCTTGATCTGCATACTCTGGCTTAACAAAAATTGTTCGATTCGTATTATGAATTGTCTGCAAACCAAGGTAATCGTTAATGACTGCCCAGGGTTCAGTCGCAGGATTCAAAAGAACCGCTTTACAACCAATCCGCTCTGCTAACCAGGTTGCGTAAAAGCCTCCTAAACTAGAACCAACCAAACACAAATCTTTAGGATTTAAATCCTTGACTGTCTCTAACATGACTTTTTGTGCTTCTAGTGGCCCTACATTTAAATCAGGTGCTCTAAAACCAAGACTTTCCTCAAAAGCTTTTCTCAGTATTTGTCCCTTTTTACTGGCCGGAGAAGATCGAAATCCATGCAAATAAACCACAACCATCACATTTCCTTTAGCGAAGTTAAGAGTTTCCCATGAATACCACCGAAACCACCATTACTCATGACCAAAATATAGTCACCCTCATGCACTAAACTCACAGTGTTGTTGACAACTTCGTCCAAATTGTGAAAAACATGTGCTTTTTGCCCCAATGAACTGAGAGCTTCTTCAACGTTCCAACCCAAAGATGGTGCCGCAAAGCAAACAATTTCATCAGCTCCGCTTAAACTATCTGCCAAACGTCCCTTCATTGTTCCCATTTTCATCGTATTACTTCTTGGTTCTAATACCGCTATGACACGATGATTAGAACCAATCTTTGCCCTTAATGCTGCGATAGTTTCCGCAATTGCAGTTGGATGGTGCGCAAAGTCATCAATAACAGTCACTCCTCGCTCCTTTCCTCGTACTTCCATACGACGTTTTACACCTTGAAATTCACGCAAAGCTTCCAAAGCTAATTTTGGCTCAACCCCAATATGTTGGGCTGCAGCAATAGCGGCTAAAGCATTCAATTGGTTATGGTGACCGGGGAGTGCTAGGTCCAATGAACCGTAACATGTTTGAGCAAAATAGACTTGATCATTTTCAAGATGCCAACCTTTTTGCGCATTAAAGTACACGACTTCACTATAAAGCCCACGTCCCAACACACGATGTAATGCCTCACAATCATCATTGACAACAACTCGTGCATTGCGGGCCATCGTTCTCACAAGATGGTGAAATTGCGTTTCTATAGCTTCTAAATTAGGGAAGATATCCGCATGATCATATTCAAGATTATTGAGAATCGCAGTTTTAGGACGATAATGAATAAACTTAGATCGTTTATCAAAGAAGCACGTATCGTACTCGTCCGCTTCGATGACGAAATATTTGGAGTCAGTCAAGCGAGCCGAACAAAGAAAGTTAGTAGGTACTCCACCAATTAAAAAACTGGGATCTAGTCCTGCATACTCAAGTATCCATGTCAACAAGGATGACGTTGTTGTTTTTCCATGCGTTCCAGCAACTGCTAAAACGTGTTGGTCATGCAAAATATACTCACCTAGCCACTGCGGACCAGAGGTATATGGCAGACCTGCATCCAAAATGGCTTCCAATAACGGATTGCCTCGAGAAATTGCATTACCGATAACAAAGATGTCTGGATGGAGAGATAGTTGCGACTCGTCATATCCCTCGATTAACTCAATTCCTGCATTTTTGAGTTGATCACTCATCGGAGGATAAACATTTGCATCGCATCCCGTTACGCGGTGCCCTGCGGCACGAGCCAATTGAGCGACACCTCCCATAAAAGTACCGCAGACTCCGAGAATATGAATATGCATGACGAATCTCTTTCTAGAATCTAAAGAATGAATTTTAGCCGATTCGCCTTTGTCTTTTATCTTAAAATACCGTTTTTTCAGTATCACATTCCCTTACAAAATGAAACTTTTTCGCACATTTAGTGCTTATTTTGTAGGCACGAGTTATTTGAAGGATTCGCTATTATCACCATATTGATATTTGTGAAAAAGGAATGACTGTGATTCGCTTCGAAATTACTGGTAGTGTGGATCCTCTCCTCTCATGCCAACTCGAAAAAGGTGATGTTCTTTTAGCAGAATCCAATGCTATGGTTGCTATGGATAACAACCTTAAATTAAGAGGTAAGGCTCGTGGAGGTCTTTTAAGCTCCATCAGTCGCAAGCTACTTAATGATGAATCTTTCTTTCAACAAAGTATTGAAGCAGAAGATGGTTGTGGTGAAGTACTACTTGCTCCCAATATTCCAGGGGACATTCAAGTTCTTGAGATTGGACAAAAGCAATATATGCTCACTGACGGAGCCTTTTTAGCTGCAACAGAAAGTGTGAGTTTAACGTCAAAATATCAAGGCTTAGGTCGTTCCGTCTTAGGTAATTCGGGTGGCTTTTTCATTATGGGAACAGAAGGCCAAGGCCAACTAGCCATTTCTGGCTTTGGTTCAATGCGTGAATTGAAAGTCAATCCTGGTCAAACCATCGTAGTTGATAATGGGCACTTAGTCGCATGGGATACCAATCTTACCTACGAATTAAGTATTAATACCTCGAAATCAGGTCTCCTAGGCAAGCTTGTCAACAGCCAAACAACAGGTGAAGGTATTGTGCTGAAGTTCAAAGGTGAGGGGTCCATTTTTGTATGCTCCAGAAATAGAGGGAGCTTCTTGAATTGGGTCTTTAACAATGTCCCCACCGACAAAGCTATTAAAAACGATTAACACAAAAGAAATTCACTCAAACCCAAAGGATTAGAAGCCTTCTTACAGAAATTGCTTCTTACTTTTAAGTAATACCCCACCAACAGGACTAGCCTGTTTGCGTGACAATATTTAATGAAAACTCGCAAAAATTAGCGTTTTTTCCTAGACATTTAACTAAAAAAGCATGAAAATGCTGAATAAATAGGTATTTTGTCCAAGATTTTGTTTTGTACGGACAAAAACGATAAAACCAAAGAGGGATATCAAATGGATTTACGAAAACTTAAGACTCTGATCGACTTGGTCGCTGAAAGTGGCATCTCCGAGTTGGAAGTCACCGAAGAAAACGACAAGGTTCGCATTGTCAATAAAGTTCAAACCGTTGCAGTAGCTCCGGCTCCTGTGGTTGCCGCTCCAGTTGCTGCCCCTGCTGTAGCTGCAGCACCTACTGCACCGGCTGAGCCCGCCGTCGCTGATAAGCCTGTTGTTGAGGGCACAACTGTTACCTCACCAATGGTGGGAACGTTCTACCGCTCGCCCAATCCTGGTGCCGATCCGTTCGTTAAGGTCGGTGACAAGGTTGAAGCTGGTCAAACGTTATGCATTATTGAAGCCATGAAGCTACTCAATGAAATTGAAGCTGAGACCTCTGGCACGATTAAAGAAATCTTGGTTGACAATGCTCAACCTGTGGAATTTGGTCAACCCTTGTTCATCATCGGCTAAGATACCCTATGTTTGGAAAAATTCTTATTGCCAACCGTGGTGAAATTGCCCTACGCATCCAACGTGCATGCCGTGAAATGGGCATTCGTACCGTTGTGGTTCACTCCACTGCGGACGTAGATGCAAAATATGTACGTCTTGCTGATGAGAGTGTATGCATTGGTCCTGCAGCTTCTGTTGATAGCTATTTAAACATTCCCGCCATCATCAGTGCAGCGGAAGTCACCGATGCAGAAGCTATTCACCCAGGTTATGGCTTCTTATCTGAAAATGCAGATTTTGCAGAACGAGTTGAAAAGTCTGGTTTTGCATTCATTGGCCCTCGCCCCGACTCCATCCGAATCATGGGTGATAAGGTCTCTGCTAAACAAGCTATGATTGCAGCAGGCGTGCCGTGTGTTCCTGGCTCTGATGGTGCTCTACCGGATGAACCAGAAGAAATTTTGAAGATTGCTCGTCGAATTGGTTACCCTGTCATCATTAAGGCTAGTGGTGGCGGTGGTGGTCGCGGTATGCGAGTTGTTCGTACTGAAGCAGCGTTGATTAATGCTGTTAGCATGACCAAGCAAGAAGCCCAAGTGGCCTTTGGCAATCCAACGGTTTACATGGAAAAATTCTTAGAAAACCCGCGCCACATCGAAATCCAAGTTCTCGCTGACAATTTCCACAATGCTATTTATTTGGGCGAACGCGATTGTTCTATGCAACGTCGTAATCAAAAGGTTTTGGAAGAAGCTCCCGCTCCTGGCATTGATCGCAAACAAATTGAAAAGGTTGGTGAGCGTTGTGTTGAGGCTTGTAAGCGTATCGGCTATCGAGGCGCTGGCACATTTGAATTCTTGTATGAAAATGGTCAATTCTATTTCATCGAAATGAATACTCGAATTCAAGTAGAACACCCTGTCACAGAGCTAATCACCGGTATTGATTTAGTGAGAGAGCAAATTAGAGTTGCTTACGGCGAACGATTAAGCTACAAACAACGTGATGTTAATTTGCGTGGTCATGCTATCGAATGCCGTATTAATGCAGAAGATCCATTTACCTTTATCCCGTCTCCAGGTAAGGTAACGGCATGGCACACTCCAGGTGGTCCTGGTATTCGCTTTGATAGCCATGTTTATTCTGGCTACTTTGTACCACCTTACTATGACTCTATGATTGGTAAATTGATTGCTTACGGCGACAGTCGTGAAACTGCGATTGCTCGTATGAAGATCGCTTTATCTGAAATGGTTGTTTCTGGCATTAAAACCAATCTTCCGTTACATCGCGAAATCCTGTCTGATAGCAAATTCCGAGAAGGTGGAACCAGCATTCACTACTTGGAAGAACGTTTGCAAGATTTGAAGGCTCAACGCGAAACGCATACAAAGGAACACTAATGCGCGAAATTACGCTTTTAGTCAGTGAAAAAGCAACTGATGCTTTAGGTGATGCTTTAATGGATGCAGGTGCTTTGTCAGTGTCCATTGAAGACGCTGATGCGGATACACCCGATGAACAACCTCTTTATGGTGAACCAGGGATGGAACCGGCCCCAATGGCCTGGAAAAATTCCTACCTCAAGGTGTTAGTTGATGACGATTTTGATTTGGATTTAGACTTGGCCATTGCTGCCAAAGCCTTAAACATTGAAATCCCTCAAAAAGTCAAAGATGAAGTCGTCGAAAATGCTGATTGGGTTCGCATTACTCAAGCACAATTCCAACCAGTGAAGGTTTCTGATCGCTTATGGATCGTTCCAACATGGCATGAGCCTCCAGCTGGTGATACGGCTATTAATATCCGCTTGGATCCTGGCGTTGCTTTTGGTACAGGCTCCCACCCCACCACTCATTTATGCTTGCAGTGGTTAGACAGCCATATCCAACCTCATCAAACAGTGTTGGATTATGGTTGCGGTACTGGAATTTTAGCTATTGCCGCTCGTAAGCTTGGCGCAGAAAATGTTTGGGGTACAGACATCGACCCACAAGCAGTTGAAGCAGCACAAATCAATAGTGAAGCAAATGATGCACCTGCTCAATTTGTTTTACCAGATGCAATGCCCGAAGGCGCTTTTGATGTTGTTGTGGCAAACATTCTTTCTAACCCGTTAAAGTTCTTAGCACCAGCTTTATTAGCTCGCGTGAAAACAGGAGGCTATTTAGTTTTATCGGGAGTTCTGGCTCGCCAAGCTGAAGAGGTCATTGCGGTTTACCACGAACACGATCCCAAAGTTGAGCTTTCCGTTTGGAAAGAACACGATGGATGGGTCTGTATTGCGGGCTGTCGTAAGGCCGAGTAAATATGGCAGTGTTCATCACACGTTGTCCTTCTTGTCACCAAGCCTTCCGCGTCACTGATACTCAGTTAAAAGCAAAGGAAGGCCTGGTGCGCTGTGGTTTCTGTCAGAGTGTTTTTAATGCAACGGATCACCTTTACCGCTCATTAGAAAACACTTCAGATGCAGTCCTACGCGCGGAGCGTGAAGCTGAGGCTGAGCGCAAGGGTCTTGCGGACATGGCTGCTTTAGCCAACCAGTTAAGAGGCTTTGACTCGGTAGATGATGATGCAACTTCAAATGGTCTTGTTGGTGTACGGGCAGAGCCACGCATGGGGCCTGTCCGACAAGATGTCATTAATGCCAATTCAAGTTCCATCGAAGTCATTCGTCACGAACCCGTAAGACTTAATGCTGAAGCGTACAGCAATCAGGAAGATGATGAAGAGGAGGAAGAAGTTGAAGAAAACTCTTCTAACAAATCATCAAATAAGGCCATTTGGATCCTCATTGCTATTGTCGCTGTGCTTTTAATTGGCCTACAAGGTGCTGTCTTTATGAGAGATAGTATCATTGAAAAACTGCCTCAATCTCGAGCAACTTTTGATACGCTTTGCCAATACCTGGTTTGTCCAGCTCCAAAAAATGAGAGCACTTCTGCGGATAACAGAACTGCAGCAAAGGCTGGCATCACGCTACTGTCGCAAAGCTTACAAAAAGTTGGGGGAAATGAGTATGTCATTGTGGCCAATCTACACAATGACGGTCTTCAAGAACAACCTTTCCCTGTGATGAGGGTTATTCTCAAGGGACAAAAGGGTGACGTATTAACCCGTCGTCAATTGACGCCCAAAGACTACCTCAATGATCCTAGCCAAAAGCTCAAGCCTGCTCAAACTCGTCAGGTTGCCTTTACTTTCAAAATGACAGAAGGCATTCCCAATCAGCTACTAATTGAACTGGCGAATCCCTCTTAAACCCTTCCCCGTTTGTTCATACTAACGGGGTTTTTCTTATAAAAATCATGACTATCTTTATTTCTGGATCCGTTGCGTACGACACGATTTTAGAAACTGATTGTTCCTTTAGCGATCATGCAACTACACTCAGCCTCAAAGGCTTTAATCTCACATTTCAAACTCCTAGAATGAAGCGACAGTTTGGTGGTTGTGCAGCCAATATTGCTTATAGTTTGAAAACTTGTGGTGGTGATCCCTATATTTCAACGGCAATTGGTTTAATTGATTGTCAACCTTATTATCAACACCTACGTCAAGCTGGTATTCGTGTAGATGGAATTATCACAGTTGAAAATGAATACACACCTCAAGCATTTATTACAACTGATAATGAAGGTAATCAGTTAGCCTCATTTCATGAAGGAGCAATGAGCAAGGCCGATAAGGCGTATGTTGATCCACAAGAAGTATTTAGTCACGGCATTATTACTTCCACGGCTCCACACGTCATGAAGGCCCATACTAGCTTACTTAAATGTCGTAATGTTCCTGTGATTTGGGATGTAGGTCCTTCTGCAGGCTACCTTAATGCCAATGACATTATCTGGATGCTATCCAGAACAGATTATTTAACAGTTTCAGAAGCTGAGTGGTCTTTAATACTTGAAAAAAGTCAGATTAGCTCACAAGAACTATCTCAACAATTTGAAGCCATCGTTATCACTAAAGCAGAAAAGGGCTGTGAACTGATCCGAAAGGGTCACTCCTCTCATTTCGATGCTCTTCCCGTCGAAAACTTAGTTAATCCTGTTGGCTGTGGAGATGCTTTCAGAGGAGGACTTTTAAGAGGTCTAAGCTTAAATTTAGAATGGAAACACACCATCCAGTTGGCTTTATTAATGGGGCATATCAAAGCCAAACATGATGCCCCTCAAGGCTACCAACTCAATAAAAAAGAAGTGGCGCACCTTTATGAGTGCGCCTATGGTGAAACGATAGCTCTCTAATTGGACCTAGAACCAAGCACTCACAAAGTAACCCTGCGACAGCGGGGTTACCCAATAGAGCAACGCATTAACAATTAAAAAGACAATCATTGGCGAAAAGTCAATGTTTGCAACCTTCGGAATACGGTTAGACAAGGGAGCCAAAATAGGGGTCATCATTCGCCAAACCATGCCATACACAGGAGATGACGGTTGTAACCAGGACAACACAACATAAATAATTGTGCCCCAAAGCACTAACTCTAATACCCATCGCATGAGAATAAATACAGCACAAATGGGGACATAGAACCAATGATAAGGTAATCCTGTTACTTGCTTACTAATAACAGCAACTACCATAGCCATCAAAATAGCGCCAACCACCGTTGGCCATTCCCAACGACGAGATGAAGGGAAAACTTGCGATAACGGAACGACTAACCAGTTTGTACCGGCCCATGCCAAGCGCGCAATCGGATCAAAAATCGATAGGCGTTGATAAAAAATAAAAACTCGAAGAATCATCAAACTTCCGATAAAAGTTGTGATGATATTAAAAAGAAAAGCTATAAAGTGAATCACAGTTATATCTACTTTTGAGCGTTAAGATGCCAATATTTTAACTTAGAGCGCAAAGTTGCGTCATTGAGTGCTTTATCAGCTGAAAAAAAGAGACCAGGATCAGTTTTTCTGCCCGGTGCAATGTCACTGTGTCCCGTCACAAATTTAATCTGTGGGTATCGCTCTGTAATTGCTTTTAATAGTGTCCTGAGAGAGGCATACTGAACCTCTTGAAATGACAGAAAATCGGTTCCTTCAAGCTCAATCCCAATGGAAAAATCGTTACAACGCTCGTGCCCCATAAATGATGACTTGCCGGCATGCCAAGCTCGCTTTTGAGTCGAAACAAATTGCCAAATTTCCCCATTTCTATCTATAAAAAAATGAGAGGACACCTCTAAGCCTTGCAAGGAAACAAAACTGGGATGGGCGGTCGTATCTATAGTCCCATCAAAAAGTGCTTGGACATACCCAGTACCAAAACATCCAGCAGGTAAAGAAATATTGTGAATAACGATCAATGAAATTGGCATGGATCCACTTCGTTCATCAAAATGAGGACTCGCATGCCAGTGAAATTGGCCTTTATCTAAAAACCCATCTTCATTAATTCGTAAATCATTCATAAGCTGATTTTGCCTTCTTTTGACACTCAAGTGAACAATACATATGTCCGTTATACCAATGCCCCTCCGCTTCTGCGAAGTGAATACCACAGACTGGGCATTGAATCATTTTTGTTGCGTGTTCATTTTTCACTGACTTCTTTTGATTAGCGACCACTTCTGCTTGCCTTTTTTTCCAAAGTACCAATGCAAGCAAAATTAAGAGCACAAAAAATAGAATTTTTCCTAACATTTTCGCCTCTTACCTATTCGATTATTTTTTTATACGATTAACTAATAATAAAATCCCGCAGGTAAGCCAAGTCACAACCGTTGCAGTCACTTCAGCCACACCATCGAAAAACCCTGATAAATACTGATTACTTGACATAAGGCCCGTCAAAATGGTGAGCGACAGAAAAACAAAACTTGCCATGAGAATTCTTGGAATCTCGATTTTTACCTGTTGAGCTTGTTCAGATTGTTTTCCAAAAGCCACTGCCAAAAAAGCATCCAAGGCCGCCATAAACGCAAAACCATATCCAACGATACTCAATCCCATGTGTATTTTAAACGCTGGACTTGCTCCGATGATTGGAGCCGCAGTACTTGGCAACATCAATGGAAACCAAACGCCCAATGTAGACAAAATTAACATGCCACCTAAAAGTGAGCTAACTCGACCATAGATAGCCCCAAATAGCAACACTAATGAACTGAAAAAGCACATTGCTGAAACAATAGAACCTAAACCGATTTGAATTGTGGCTTTCGCAATAAAAATATTGGACTGAAGAACCCAGTAGTGTGACAAGATTCCTAAGGCGGTCACGATAATGACCCAAATCGGAACCCCTTCTTGAGGCTTTTTATGGCTAATGACAATTTTTACGCCCGCCAATAGATAAAAAATTGACGCAACACCGTAAAATAGTAGGTTTGAATCCATTTGCAATCCTTGTCTAAGGTCTTGAATTTTTAAGACCGCTCAATTGTAAGACATGCTTTTTGCATTTGTTGGTCATTTTGTACACTTTTTCAATTTAGAACACTTATGCTGAACAACCTTAGCCAACGCCTTTCTCGCGTTATTAAGACCATGCGAGGTCAGGCTCGTTTGACCGAAGAAAATACCAAGGAAATGTTGCGAGAAGTGCGCATTGCACTTCTAGAAGCTGACGTAGCATTACCTGTTGTCCGTGAGTTGACCTCTCGTATCAAAGCTAAAGCTATGAACGAAGAGGTCATCGGGAACCTCAATCCAGGTCAAGCGCTTGTCGGCATCGTTCAAGAAGAGTTAACGGCTATTATTGGTGGCAATCTCACTGAGCAAGAAAAGGCCCTTAATTTAGCGACACAACCGCCAGCTGTTATTTTGTTAGCTGGTTTACAAGGTGCCGGTAAAACCACCTCCGCAGGTAAACTCGCAAACTACTTGGTTCATGACTTAAAGAAAAAAGTCTTAACAGTTTCATGTGACGTTTATCGCCCTGCTGCTGCCGAACAGTTAAAGGTCATTACGCAACAAGCGCAAGCGGATTACTTCGAAATGAATCCGAACGCCAAACCTTTAGCTATTGCTCAAGATGCTTTACAGCATGCAAAACGCTACTTTTATGACGTCTTAATTGTGGACACGGCTGGCCGCCTGTCCATCGATGAAGCCATGATGAATGAAGTCGCCGAAATTCATCAAACGATTCACCCTTCTGAAACGATGTTCGTAGCTGACGCGATGCTCGGTCAAACGGCTCTTGACGCTGCCAAGGCCTTCCACGAGCGTTTAGCTTTAACTGGCGTAATCCTGACCAAGCTTGATGGTGACTCCAGAGGCGGTGCTGCCTTATCTGTCGCATACACCATTGGCAAACCAATCAAGTTTGTTGGTGTATCTGAAAAAATTGACGGCTTAGAGCCTTTTAATGCTGAGGGGATGGCCAGTCGCATTCTTGGCATGGGCGACATTGTTGCTTTAGTCAAGGATGTTCAAAAGGCCATTGACGTCGAACAAACCCAGAAGTTAGCGAACAAAATTAAGGCCGGAGACAAGTTTGATCTGAATGACTTCAAGGATCAATTGGCTCAAATGAAGAATATGGGAAGCTTCTCAAGCATGTTAGAAAAACTTCCTGCGCAATTTGCAGAAGCTGCTGGCAAACTCAATGATGACGATGCCCAAAAGGCTATTGCACGCACAGAAGGGATTATCAACTCAATGACTCGCTATGAGCGCTCTCATCCCGAAGTCATCAAAGCCTCTCGCAAACGCCGTATTGCTGCGGGTGCTGGTGTCCCCGTACAAGAGGTCAATAAGTTACTCAAGCAATTCGAACAAACTCAAACCATGATGAAGGCCATGAAAAAGGGTGGCTTGAGCAAAATGATGAGAGCTTTAGGTGGCCTTGGCCGCATGGGCGGTGGCGGCTTTGGTGGATTCGGTGGCTTTGGTGGTTTTGGCCGCTAACAAGGACACACTGTGAGTGACTTTGTTCGAATTTTAGGTATTGACCCTGGACTCAATCACACCGGCTTCGGTGTGATTGATGTTCTGGGTAGTAACATTCGATTTGTCACAGCTGGAGTAATCCATATCCCGAAGGGCGAACTCTTTGAACGCTTAAATTGTATTTTCGAAAATGTTTCACAAATTGCTCGCGACAATCAACCTACGGTTGCGGCTTGTGAAAAAGTCTTTGTCAATATTAATCCCCACTCTACCTTACTGCTGGGACAAGCCAGAGGTGCGGCAATTACTGCATTAGCACATGAAAAGCTTTCTGTGTATGAGTTCACACCTACTGAAATCAAGCAAGCTGCCGTTGGCACTGGCAGAGCAACAAAAGCTCAAGTACAAGCCATGATGTCTCAAATGTTAGGTTTGCCCGACGAGATTCAAGCTGACGCTGCTGATGCATTAGCTTGCGCCGTTTGTGCTGCGCAGTCTTTTCGAATGATTGACAGCATGCAAGCTCCAAAAACATCAGCAGGCCTTGCCAGGCGCCGTCATTCATCAAAAAATCGCTCAGCTTGGGAAGTTGCAATTAAAAATAGGTAACTCATTATGATCGGTCGTATCCAAGGTAAATTACTTGAAACGAATCCTCCACATATTTTGGTGGATGTTCATGGCGTTGGTTATGAAATTGACGTTCCCATGTCAACTTTTTATAACTTGCCTCCAGTAGGTCAAGAAGTCACCTTATTGACACACTTTATTGTTCGAGAAGATGCTCAACTTCTGTACGGCTTTTTAACATCAGAGGAACGGGAAACCTTCAGACTTTTATTAAAAGTCTCTGGCATTGGAGCTCGCACGGCTTTATCTATTTTGTCGGGTATGTCAGTGGCTGATTTAGTTAATGCAGTTGCACTTCAAGAAGCTGGCATTTTGACAAAGGTTCCTGGCATTGGGAAAAAGACCGCAGAGCGGCTCTTGCTAGAACTCAAAGATAAACTTACGGGAGCATTAGCTTCAGGTGCAGTGTCTACTGTTAGCTCTACCTCTACTGACATTATTAATGCATTAATGGGGTTGGGATACAGTGATCGTGAGGCCCGTGCTGTCGTAAAAAAACTTCCTGCAGATATCTCAGTTTCTGACGGTATTCGTATGGCTCTTCAACAAATGGTGAAGTAACCGTGAGTGCAAATATTGAACGTATCGTGGCAGGAGAGTCTTTCTCTGCCAATGAAGAAAATATCGATCGTGCCTTACGTCCAACTCGTTTAGCTGACTATGTCGGACAACCCAAAGCGTGTGAACAACTGTCCGTTTTTATTCAAGCTGCAAAGGCTAGAGGTGAGGCGCTTGATCACTTATTAGTCTTTGGCCCTCCTGGGCTTGGTAAAACCACGTTAGCGCATATCGTTGCCAACGAAATGGGAGTTAACTTACGTCAAACGTCTGGCCCTGTTCTCGAACGCCCTGGTGATTTAGCTGCGATTTTGACGAACTTGCAAGAAAACGATGTGCTCTTTATCGATGAGATTCACCGTTTATCCCCGGTTGTGGAGGAAATTCTTTACCCTGCGCTCGAGGACTTTCAAATTGACATCATGATCGGTGAGGGTCCAGCAGCACGCTCAATTAAATTAGATCTTAAGCCGTTTACTTTAATTGGGGCCACAACTCGTGCAGGGATGCTTACCAATCCACTTAGAGCACGTTTTGGTATTGTCTCGCAATTACAATTTTATGCAACCCAAGATTTAGCCAAAATCGTTACACGTTCAGCTCGACTACTTAATGTCGAAATGGATGAAGATGGTGCTTTTGAAATTGCAAAAAGAAGCCGAGGTACTCCACGAATCGCCAACCGCCTTTTACGACGTGTTCGCGACTATGCACAAGTCAAATACGATGGAACGATTACGCGCGAAGTCGCAGACAAAGCATTAGAGATGCTTGACGTTGACCCTTTAGGATTTGACATGATTGACCGAAAGTTTCTTTTGGCTATTATTGAAAAATTCAATGGGGGACCTGTCGGCATTGACAACTTGGCTGCTGCAGTTGGCGAGGATAGAGAAACTCTCGAAGATGTTGTTGAGCCCTATTTAATTCAACAAGGTCATTTACAACGTACCCCACGAGGTAGAGTAGCTACGCTTTTGGCTTATGAGCACTTTGGTTATGACCCACGGGGCGTACACGAAGGCACAGCCTCACTTTTTTAGAATAAAAATGCAAAAAGAATTTATTTGGCCCATCCGTATCTACTATGAAGATACCGATGCTGGAGGGATCGTTTATCACTCCAATTACTTAAAATTTTTCGAACGAACCCGTACAGAGTACCTTCGAGCTCTTGGTTGGAATCAACGAGAACTCAAAATAAATGGTGTTTGTGCATTCGTTGTTTCCTCACTATCAATTCGTTATAAACGCCCAGCTCGACTCGATGATGAAATCACGGTTACTGCTCAAATTAAACGTGTTCGACGAGCAAGTTTTACGATTGAACAAAAGGCTATTCGAGGAGACACTCTTTTGGCTCAAGGCGAAGTTGACGTGGCCTGCATTGATCCACAAACTGGCATGCCTATCCCAATCCCCCAATCAATGTATGAACAGGTATATAACTCTGTTGCTGAGTAAATATCTCTTCAACAATTTATTTTTTAAAATCGGTAAGATACAAAATCCTATTTTTGTTCTATCCACGATTCCTAAAGGATTAGAGTAATGAATGCAAGCGCTGATATGTCCATTTTGTCCTTGCTCACACATGCTAGTGTTGTAGTGCAAGCCGTTTTAGCCATCTTAATCATTTTATCTTTGATTAGTTGGACACGAATTTTTCAAAAATTCATTCAGCTACGAAAAGCAAAACGACTTAGTGAAGAATTTGAATCTCGCTTTTGGAGTGGTTCAGAACTCAACAAACTCTACGAACACGCCCAATCGCACCGTGAAGAATCTGGCACTCAAGAGCGAATTTTTGCCTCCGGTATGACTGAATATTTAAAACTCACTCAACATGATTCTGCTGATACATTAGGAGGGGTTCGTCGAGCCATGCGTGCTACTTATCAACGTGAAATGGACAGCCTAGAAAGCGGTTTAACAACCCTTGCCTCAATTGGCTCCGTATCTCCTTACGTTGGCTTATTTGGCACTGTTTGGGGGATCATGAATGCATTTACTGGACTTTCTGCTTTAGATAATGCTTCCTTATCAACTGTCGCACCAGGTATTGCCGAAGCTTTGGTTGCAACTGCTATTGGTTTATTTGCTGCTATTCCTGCAGTTGCCGCATACAACCGCTTTGCCAGTGACGTTGAACGCTTAGCTAACCGCTATGAAAGTTTTGCTGAAGAATTCCAAAATATTCTTCAACGCCAAAGAGGCTAAATCATGGAAGGACTTCGCTCATCTCGTAAGTCTTCCCGTCGAATGTTGGCAGAGATTAACGTCGTGCCATACATTGACGTGATGCTTGTGTTGGTGGTGATCTTGATGGTCTCCGCCCCGTTTGTAAATCCATCTTTGGTGAATTTACCCAGCGTAAAAAAAGCTCAAAAAGCCCCTGAAACTGTTATTGAAGTGATCGTGCATCCTACCGGTGCAATGAGCGTTAGAAAAGGCAAAGACTTGCTTGCAGTAGATATGCCTGGTTTGATTTCTGCTGTAAAAACTGCTCAAGCGGGCGACAAGGAAGTTCCGGTTGTTATTGCTGCAGATAAAGTTGTTCAATATGAACAAGTTGTTAATGTTATGAAGCAACTTCAGGCGGCCAATATCAGCCGTGTTGGCTTATCACTTAAGGTTGAGAGATAAGACGTGAAAAAACCTAACAAAACTACAGCTCACGTTAAAGACTGTGCCACTAACGTGACTCCGAATAAAACGAATAACAAAGCGAATGCGCAATGGGGCGTTTCTTTCTTGTTAGCCGTGACTGTTCATGCCGTTTTGTTTATCGGGTTATTTGTTGTCTTCCAATGGAATCGCGTTAGCGATGAAGTTGTTTACGCTGAATTATGGGCTCCAGGACAAGTTGCAAATACTCCCTCTACTCCTGTTGAAGTAGAAAAAACGCAAGAATCCAAGGAAGAACCGGAACCTGAGACTCAACCCGAACCTGAACAGGAACAAAAACCAGAACCTGCTCCTACTCCGAAGGTTGAAGAACAGTCTCAGCCAGATCCTGATGATGTCATTCGTCAGCAAGAAGATGAAAAGAAAAAATTAGAAGAACAAAAACGCCTTGAGGAACAAAAGCGTCTAGAGGAGCAAAAACGACTCGAAGAGCAAAAGAAACTCGAAGAGAAAAAGCGCCTTGAAGAACAAAAGCGTAAGGCTGAAGAAAAAAGACGACAAGAACAACGTCGTAAAGAACAAGCAAAGCGCCTAGCTCAACAAATGCAACAGCAAGAGATGCAACGTCTTGAACAAACATCTCAAAATAACGCTGCAGGTGTATCAGCTAGTGTTGGAGGTGGAGCACAATCTGCAGCTTATAACTCTCGCATTGTGTCCTGCGTTCGCCGTAACCTCATTTTCTCAGTGATGCCGGATATGAAGAGTGGGCAATACGAGACGATCTATGAGGTGACACTTTTGGAAAATGGCCAACAAGCAGCCGCACCGAAGCTTCTTAAAGCTAGCGGTCTGCCTGCATTTGACCGAGCAGTAGAGTCTGCTATTCGGATGTGTGATCCATTCCCAATCCCAAGCAATGGTCAACCTCCCAAAAAGATTCAGTTAACCTTTGACCCGGTTGACTCTAAGCAATAAAGTTAACGGAGTAACTCATTATGCATAAATTTGATTCACGTTTTGCAGAAAGTCTAGGGCTTTCATATGCAGGCTGTGTTAGAGACCTTGTTCGCTTTACAGCAGGAGAAGTGGCTAATGCAACAAGCGCTCCATTGCCTTTTTTCCGTTTCTTTAACCCAGAAGCTACTCGTAACTTTAATGCGCTTTGGGCCGGCATGTTAGAAGCCATTGGCATCCTAGCCGCTATGACAGAGTCTGAAGAGTATCGTAAAAATGAAAAGCTTGTGAAGAAGACACTCTTTCATATGCATCAAGGCGTTGAAGCAACTCTCACTCAAAAGCTTTTAAGCCAATTAACGCCTGATGCCTTTAAGCGCTATGAAGAGGTTCGCAAGCAACTCATCAAAGAAGCTATTGAAACAGATGCGAAAAAAGCTGATTTAGCAGACTCTTTTTTACGTATCGTTCACGGCGAAAAATATGACAAGGTATCTGAGCGAACTAAAGTCGAGACCTTGAAGCAAGTCTCATTGTCTTATGACGTTTTCCGCCGTGTTTATTACGTAGAAGTCGCACATTTTGAAAATCAACCGGTTCAAAATCAAGACAATAGTCCTAAAAAGTAACCATTGATTGCTTCACATTCTTTTATGATGACCAATGTTCTATCTGTAGCATTGGTCATTTTTTTACTTGATAATGCCACTCACTCGATTGAGGCGATAGACTGTTCCTGTGAAGCCTACCCAAAGAACCAATGATAGTTGGTCAGTAACAAGAACCGCTGATAGCTCAAACTGTATACCATCAGCAGGAATTTACCTACTTTAGTTGGGTGAGAATGTCATTTTTTTGACTTAAGGGCAAAAAAAAAGATTTTAATCATCGAATTTCTTATACAAGCCCTAGTTTTAATGGGATTGAATGGGGTATATTAGAGTTATTGATCTGTTCAGATTCTATCTCACAAGGAGCATCCCAATGAACAAGCAAGAACTCATCGCCATCGTTGCCGAAGAGAACGAACTCTCCAAAGCTCAAGCAGGACGTGTCGTCGATTCCGTTTTTGATGCCATTATCAAGTCCGTTGCTAAGGGTGACGGCTTCCAATTGATCGGCTTTGGTACCTTTAAAGCGGCAACACGCGCCGCTCGTCAAGGTCGCAATCCTGCCAATGGGGAAACGATTACGATTCCTGCTAGCACTTTGCCGAAGTTCACGGCTGGCGCTGCTTTCAAGGCTGCGGTTGCTCAAAAGAAGTGCTGCAAGCGCTAATCTTATCCATATAGAAAAAGCCGCTTGGAGTTGTCCTCCTTGCGGCTTTTTTGTATCCAGAGCTCAAAGAGCTCTGGATTTTTAGTTATTGATGAGCATTTTTGATAAATTCAACAACATCATCGAACTTAATCATTTGCTTATCCTTAATATTACGGCGATGTGCATATTCTACTTCACCGCTCTTGAGACCACGTTCACCAACAACCACTCGGTGCGGAACTCCAATCAATTCCCAGTCTGCAAACATAACACCAGGACGCATATCTCGGTCATCTAAAATGACATCAATACCAGCTGCTTTCATATCACTGTAAAGCTTATTAGCAGCTTCGCGAACTGTTTCACTCTTGTTGTAATTCATAGGACAAATCACTGTAGTGAACGGAGCCATGGACTCTGGCCAAATGATGCCTTGTTCGTCGTGATTTTGTTCAATGGCAGCACCCAAAAGACGCGTTACACCAATACCGTAACACCCCATTTCCATCAATTGCGGCTTACCCGTTTCATCCAAATAAGTAGCACCAAAGGCCTCTGAGTACTTGCGGCCAAGATAGAAGACGTGACCAACTTCAATACCACGCTGAAGTTTCAATTGTCCCTTACCATCTGGAGAAGCATCCCCTTCAACCACATTTCGGAGATCTGCTGTTTTTGCTTCAGGTAAATCACGTCCCCAATTAACACCCATAAGGTGGAAACCTTCTTCGTTGGCACCGCAGATAAAGTTGCTCATCTTTGAAGCTGTCAAATCAGCATAAACAACAATATCTTGATTAATACCAACAGGACCTAAATAACCAGGCTTACAACCAAAAGCTTGAACAATTTCTGCATCGGTTGCAAAGCGGAAGCCTTCCTTCAATTCCGGTAACTTACCTGCTTTGATTTCATTGAGTTCATGATCTGCTCGCAAAAGAATCATCACGATAGTCGGTGGTAGTGTTTCACCCTTTTCATTCGTACGATCTGCTGCTAAAACCACTGACTTCATTGATGATGTCAATTCTTTCCCTAAAAGCTCAACAACTTGCTCACACTTTTCACGATTGGGTGTTGCAACTTTTTGCATATCTTCCGTGGCCGCAGCTCGCTCTGAAATTAAACTTTGAGCAGGACACAACTCAATATTGGCAGCATATTCACTGTCTGGGCAGTAAGCAATCAAGTCTTCACCAGTATCTGCGATCACTTGAAATTCGTGAGAACTGTCCCCGCCAATGGACCCCGTATCAGCTGCAACCGCACGGAAATTCAAACCTAAACGCTTAAAGATGCGTTGATAGGCGTCATACATCTTTCGATAAGACACCAAGGCACCTTCCTTATCACGATCAAAGGAATAGCCATCCTTCATTGTAAATTCACGACCACGCATCACACCAAAACGAGGACGACGTTCATCGCGGAATTTCGTTTGGATTTGATAGAGATTAATTGGCAATTGACGCCAAGATTTGATTTCTGATCGAGCAAAATCAGTAATCACTTCTTCGGCCGTAGGCTGAATCACAAATTGGCGGTCATGGCGATCTTTAAAACGAAGTAACTCAGGACCATACTTTTCCCAACGGCCAGACTCTTGCCAAAGTTCCGCGGGCTGAACAACCGGCAATAGTAACTCAACTGCACCAGCTCGTTCCATTTCTTCGCGAATGATTTGTTCAGTCTTGCGAATAGAACGTAAACCCATTGGCATATAGGTGTAGATACCTGCGGCCAAGCGCTTGATCATGCCAGCGCGGATCATAAATTGTTGACTAACAATATCGGCGTCAGCAGGAGCTTCCTTTAACGTCGAAATAAAAAAAGAAGTAGCACGCATTGTTTTCTCGCGGTTTAAGGTAAAATTTTTCTCATATGCGCTCCACCTATTCTTTAGAACGTGGAGTAAATAAGAGATTTTAGAAGAATTTGAGGCCTTTATGTTGGATAGCGATGGCTACCGCCCCAACGTCGGAATTATTTTGGCAAACCAGGATAACAAAGTTTTCTGGGCCAAGCGTATACACAAGCCGGCGTGGCAGTTTCCTCAGGGGGGTGTTGATGAGGGAGAAGATTTAGAGACTGCGTTAATGCGAGAGCTTTACGAAGAAATCGGATTAACGCGAAATGATGTGCAAATTATTGCGCATACAAATGAATGGCTTTACTACGATGTTCCAGAGCCTTTTCGTCGTTCTAGTCGCTCCATGTACCGAGGACAAAAGCAAATTTGGTTCTTACTTCGTCTAAAAGCATCGGATGAGAAAATTAATCTCTATGCTTCTGGGACTCCAGAATTTGATGCATGGCGTTGGAATGATTATTGGGTGCCTTTGCGTGATGTCATCGACTTTAAACACGATGTCTATCGTAAGGCATTAGCTGATTTAGCACCTCACTTATTCGGTGTTGATGATCGTCGCTCTAAACCCAGCCAAGACTGGTTGTTATATGGGTTTTAGATCATTTTGATCTTTTCTTACTTAAAAATTGGAAAATCACAGATTTTTCTTATGTTTACTTGCATAACTTATTGATTTGTGAAATAATCCGCATCTCCACGCATCAGTAGGCAGGCATTTTGCCTGACCGATTAACAATAAAAAGGTTTCGCAGACAGTGCGTTGGCTGAGCGAAACGGGCGAGGTATTTAAATGTACGCAATTATCAAGACTGGTGGCAAGCAATATCGCGTCGCCGCTGGTGACAAGCTCAAGGTTGAATCCTTGAACGCTGAAGTCGGCTCCCAAGTGACCCTTTCTGAAGTCTTGGCTGTTTCCGATGGTAACGAACTCAAGGTTGGCGCTCCTTTCGTTGAAGGTGCTAGCGTCACCGCTACGGTCGTCTCTCATGGCCGTCACGACAAGGTTCGCATCTTCAAGATGCGTCGTCGTAAGCACTCTATCAAGAGCGCTGGTCATCGTCAAAACTACACTGAGCTCAAGATCGAAACGATCGCAGCTTAATTTGGACTTTTTAGAGAGTAATACAAAATGGCACATAAGAAGGGCGGCGGCTCTACCCGCAACGGTCGTGATTCCCAAGCTAAGCGTCTTGGTGTGAAGGTTTTTGGTGATGCAGCTATTAACGCTGGTGGCATCATCGTTCGTCAACGTGGTACGCAATTCCACCCGGGCGACAATGTCGGCATGGGTCGTGACCACACGTTGTTCGCTAAGGTTGATGGTACGGTTAAGTTCGAGGTCAAGGGCCCGAAGAACAACCGTTTCGTGAAGGTTATCCCCGCCTAATTGGTACGGATTAAATTCCTTCTGTCTCCTTTTTGAGACACCTTAGATAGAAAAAGGCCATGTCGTCTGACATGGCTTTTTCTGTGTCTGATCTATATGTCGACACTTTTGAATATTTCTGTAGACTATTGGGTGTCCTATTTTCTGGATTTGTAATTATGAAATTCGTTGATGAAGCACGAATCGAAGTCGCAGGCGGCAAGGGTGGTAACGGTGTTGCCTCTTTTCGTCGAGAAAAGTTTATTCCGAAGGGCGGTCCCGATGGTGGTGATGGCGGTCGTGGCGGCAATGTTTATGCTGTGGCAGACTGCAACATTAATACCTTAATTGACTACCGCTATGCCCGTAAGCACTTCGCACGTAATGGTGAAAATGGCCGAGGCTCTGACTGCTACGGTGCTGCTGGTAATGATATTGAATTGCGTATGCCCGTTGGCACTTTGGTCACCGATAGTGAAACCGGTGAAACGATTGCTGACTTAACAAAGCACGGTGAACGCTACCTTATTGCTCATGGGGGTAAAGGTGGCTTAGGCAACTTACATTTCAAATCCAGTACAAACCGTGCTCCTCGCCAATGTACTCCTGGTGAAGAGGGCGAGCATCGCTTCTTAAATTTAGAGCTAAAAGTCTTAGCCGATGTTGGCCTCTTAGGCATGCCTAATGCTGGTAAGTCGACTTTTATTTCTTCTGTCTCTAATGCTCGACCAAAAATTGCCGATTATCCTTTCACTACGTTGCACCCTCAACTCGGTGTTGTACGTGTTGGTCCAGAACAAAGCTTTGTTGTTGCAGACATTCCAGGCTTAATCGAAGGAGCTTCAGAGGGGGCAGGTCTAGGCCATTTGTTCTTACGCCATCTATCTCGTACGAAGCTATTGTTGCACATCATTGACATGGCTCCGTTTGACCCAGATGTTGATCCAATCGAAGAAGCTAAGGCCCTCGTTGAAGAGCTTCGTAAGTACGATGAAACACTTTATGAAAAGCCACGTTGGATCGTCATGAACAAAATTGACCTTATTGCAGAAGACGAGCAAGATGCTCGAATCGATGCATTAATCGATGGCTTAGAATTGACTGCAGATGATCGAGTATTTGTGATTTCTGCTGCTACGCGCGAAGGCTGTGAAGAACTTATTAGTGCTATCGCACAGTACGTTGATGATGAACGCCGAAAGGAACATCAATATCTGGGCGATGAACGAGTAGAAGACTTAGATGACGAGAAGTTCGTTGACGAAGTTGAAATGACTCAAGCCTAAAATTTCACTTTTTATCGCCTGCAATAGCGTTACAGTTTCTCTGTAACGCTATTTTTTTGTAATTTTTACTCACAAAGGGCAAAAAATAGCCATTTTTGTCATATTCTTGTCACAATTGTGTCATAGACTTGTCACAACTTTTTTTGGGTTCTCCCAAATTAGTTTCCCTCTCAATAAAAAATCGAGATTCACATGGAATACTATTACATCGCAATACTCTGTTTTTTAGGTTGTCTTGCGGTTTTTGACTTGTTTGTTGGCGTTAGTAATGACGCGGTTAATTTCTTAAACTCTGCCCTTGGATGCCGCATCGCGCGCTTCCGTACAACAATGTGGGTGGCCACATTTGGGGTCTTATTAGGCGCTACCTTCTCCTCAGGCATGATGGAAGTTGCTCGCTCTGGTGTTTTTCATCCCCAAATGTTCACATTTAGTGAAATTATGGTGATCTTTTTTGCAGTAATGATTTCAGACATCATTTTGCTCGACACCTTTAACTCGCTAGGCTTACCCACCTCCACTACCGTTTCTATTGTCTTTGAACTTCTCGGTAGCTCTATTGCTGCAGCGCTAATTAAAATTTATATGGAAGGCGCTTCTTTTGCAGAGGTTTTTAATTACATTAATACAACAAAGTCTTTAGCCATTATTTCTGGTATCTTGATTTCTGTTGTGGTCGCCTTTATCTCTGGCGCAGTCATTCAGTACATCGTACGTTTGATTTTCTCCTTCCACTTTGAAGGTGCTTATCGAAAAATTGGAGGCATCTTTGCTGGCTTTTGCTTAACTGCCATTGCCTACTTCTTGATCATGAAGGGTGCGAAAAGCGCTAGCTTCATGCGCCCAGAGTGGATCGCTTGGATGAATGCAAATACGCTTGTTGTTGTGACAACAATGTTTGTTTCATTAAGCGTTATCTTCCAATTCTTGATGATGGTTTTTAAAGTTAACATCTTCAAGATTGTGATTTTATCCGGCACATTCTCTTTAGCTTTTGCATTTGCTGGTAATGACTTAGTGAACTTTATCGGTGTGCCATTGGCTGCTTTAGATAGCTGGCAACAATGGTCTGCGTCGGGTATCCCTGATCAACAATTTATGATGGATGGTCTTTTAAAGCCCACCCAAACAAATACCTTCTTCTTGTTGGCTGCTGGTTTGATCATGAGCTTTACGCTTTGGTTCTCCAAGAAAGCGCATCGCGTTTTACAAACCTCATTGAGCTTATCCTCCCAACAAAGCGATCATGAACTTTTCGGTTCCTCTTTACCTGGCCGTGTAATTGTTCGTGCGGGTATTGGTATGAACAATCTTGTTCACCAAATTATTCCAATGCCCATTCAAAACCGCTTAAATAAGCGCTTTGAACCGCGTGCACTTGAAAAAGATGAGGATCCTCTTCCTTTCGACTATGTGCGTGCATCCGTTAATTTGGTGTTGTCCGCCATTTTGATTGCCTCCGCTACTTCTTTGAAGTTACCGTTATCAACGACCTATGTAACGTTTATGGTGGCGATGGGCTCATCCTTTGCTGATGGTGCTTGGGATCGCGAAACAGCTGTCTATCGTATTTCTGGTGTATTAACTGTTATTAGTGGCTGGTTCTTTACAGCTTTGACGGCTAGTACATTAGCAGGAACAATCTGTGCCCTTATCTTCTTAGGTGGCGGCCCATTGTCGTTCCTTTTAGCCTTGCTTGCTGTGTTCCTTTTGGTTCGTTCTAACCAACGCTTTAAGCGCCAAGAAATGGCTTATAAAGCTGAACGTTCAGTTCGTTATGACAAACCTATGATTCGCGAATTACTTAACCAACGCGTTGGTGAAGAACTCTATACCACAGTCTCTCTCTACAACAGCATCGTTGAGAATTTCTTAAAGGACAATGAATCAGGGTTGCGTCATTGCAAGAATACTGCCAATGAAAACTTCGACCTTTTAACGAAAGAACGAAGCATCTACTATCGGATGTCTCATTCTCGACATAAACCTAATAAGGAAGACTTTGATGCTCGTTATGCTTATTTCCGCACGTACACGAATTTGCGTGAAGTAGGCCGCTCATTACAAAACTTGTCTCGCCTAACTAAGGAACATATCGCTAACCGTCATCGCACCTTCCGTGGTGAACCTGGCCAAGACTTAGCAGATCTTTCTATGTTACTCGTAGAAGTTGTCGGCAACTTTAATGGCAAAGGCGATATTAATGCGTTAAGAAAAAATGCTGTTAAGTTAATGGCACGTACAGAACTCATTCAAGAGAAATTAATGAGAATGGGACCTGACGCTGGTATTTCTTCTCGCGGCTGTGAGCTTTACTTAACTTTCTTGCTCTTTGCACGAGATTTAATTAACCACTATGAAATCATCGCAATGCTTTTACAAAAGCTCAATCACGATGAAAACGAAGAAAAAATTGATTAATACATTTGCCTAGATTTTGGGGAGGTCAATTGACATCCTCCCCTCACTGTCATTAAGTGAGAGGATTCCTACAGGTCGTGCACG
>Lana_p2__coassemble_134_pt1 | contig 66554 bp, 60 predicted proteins | sample Lana_p2__metabat2_high_PE_010 | metagenome-assembled genome bin Lana_p2 | reverse complement strand
AGTTAGTCAGCAACAGGAACCCACCGAAGGTGGTGTACGGCATAAAACCGTGCACTACCCGTAGGAATCCTCTCACTTAATGACATGGATCAGTGAGGGGAGGATGTCAATTGGACTCACATTTGCAAACGCAACGAGGCTTCAATTGTTTGAAGAAATCGTTACCCTTGTCGTCAACCAAGATAAAGGCCGGGAAGTCTTCGACCTCGATCTTATAGACAGCTTCCATGCCTAATTCCGGATATTCGATGCATTCGATGCTCTTAATGGCAGCTTCAGACAAGGCAGCAGCAACGCCACCGATCGTACCAAGATAGAAACCACCCCACTTCTTACAAGCATCGGTGACGACTTGAGTACGGTTACCCTTAGCGATCATAACGAAGGAACCACCTGCGGCCATGAATGGATCTGCATAGGGGTCCATGCGGTTAGCTGTTGTCGGACCCATTGAGCCACAAGCATAACCTTCAGGGGTCTTGGCAGGACCAGCGTAGAGGATCGGATGATTTTTGATGTAATCAGGCAAACCTTCACCCTTATCAAGGCGTTCCTTAATGCGGGCATGAGCGATGTCACGGCCAACAATAATCGTACCGGTCATCGAAACGCGTGTGGAAACTGGGTGCTTAGACAATTCTGCACGGATTTGATCCATTGGCATACTCAGGTCAATCTTGACCGTTTCACCTTCACCATCTTTGCGGAAGGCTTCAGGAATCAATTCTTCAGGATGCGTATCGAGTTTTTCAATCCATAAACCATCCTTATTGATCTTGCACTTGACGTTACGGTCTGCAGAGCAGCTAACACCAATACCGATCGGGCAGCTAGCACCATGGCGTGGCAAGCGAATGACACGAACGTCATGAGCTAAGTATTTGCCACCAAATTGAGCGCCAAGACCGATATTATTGGCAGCTTCAAGTAAGAGGTTTTCTAATTCCACGTCGCGGAATGCGCGGCCCGTTTCATCGCCCGTGGTGGGAAGGCCATCATAGAACTTCGTAGAGGCCAATTTCACCGTTAACATCGTCTTTTCAGCAGATGTACCACCCACGACTACTGCAATGTGGTAGGGAGGACAAGCAGCTGTACCAAGGTCCTTAATTTGATCAATCAAGAATGGGACAAGAGCATCAGGATTCAAGATAGCCTTGGTCTTTTGGAAAAGATAGGACTTATTAGCAGAGCCACCGCCTTTAACAACACATAAGAATTTGTATTCATCACCTTCAGTAGCTTCAATATCAATTTGAGCCGGGAGATTGCACTTTGTGTTGATTTCCTTGTACATCGTCAAGGGAGCATTTTGAGAGTAGCGTAATGCATCTTCCGTATAGGTTTTGTAGACACCTAAGCTAATAGCTTCTTCATCACAGAAACCAGTCCAGACTTGTTGGCCCTTTTCACCGTGGATAATTGCGGTACCTGTATCTTGACAGATCGGAAGGATACCCTTGGCAGAAATTTCTGCGTTACGCAACATCGTCAATGCAACGTACTTATCATTGTCAGAAGACTCTGGATCGTTGAGAATCTTAGCAACGCTTTCGTTGTGAGAGCGACGCAATAAGAAGTTTACGTTGTGGAAGGCCGTATTGATGAGGGTCGTCAAGGCTTCTGGTTGCACCTTGAGCATCGGCTTACCTTCAAATTCGCTCACAGAAACAAAGTCTTTGGTGATTAACTCATATTCCGTATCGTCTTTACCTGTTTGGAACATTGGAGCGTATTTGAATTCCGGGGATTGAGACATTGATCTCTCCTTTCTAATGCACAAAGTCAGGATGGCAAATCGTTTTGTCTTACCTAACGTATTTGTAATAATTTTTCCGCAAGGGCGGAGATTGACAGTTAGCGTGAATGCTTATTTCGTTCGTAGCAGCCTTAAATATTGTAGGTCTTATAGCTAAATACCGAAAGTTTGTAGCTTAAGGACTGTCGGCCCTAAGTTAGAAAAAACGGCAAGTAACTTATCGAGAAAATCACTTGCCGTTTTTGTTACTTCATATTTAATCCAACTAACTAGATGGGATTAAAGGAAGCCGTAGATCATAGCGAGGATGTAACCCATCACACTAGCCGTGAACACACCGAGCAAACCCGGGATGATGAAGGAGTGATTGATCACAAACTTACCAATGCGCGTCGTACCAGAGCGGTCAAATTGGATAGCAGCCAAGTCAGACGGGTAGGTCGGGAGAATGTAGTAGCCATAGCAAGCAGCAGAGAAGGCAACAACGATTCCCGGGGGCACGCCAACCGTCAAGGCAGCCGGCACGATGGTGGCAATAGCTGCAGCTTGAGAGTTAACAAGCTTGGAGACCAAGAGCAAGACGATGGCATACATCCAAGGAGCAGTCTTAACGATGTCGGTCAAACCAGCCTTCAAGTTCGGCAAGTGAGAGGAGAACATCGTATCGGCCATCCATGCAACACCGTACACAGCCACAATAGCCACACAACCAGCGCGGAAGACAGAGTTACTAGCAACGCTAGAGGCCTTAACACCGCAGAAGATAACCATAAGGGCACCAGCAGCCAACATGAACATTTGAATACACAACGTCATGGACAAGCGCTTAGCACCAACTTGCGGACGCAATTCAGGGAACATACCAAGGAGAGCAACGATAACGATCGTGCCTAAGAAGATGAACAAGGATGCCCATTGAGCCTTGGTAAATTTACGACCGATCAAAGTTTGAGAGTCACCGTAGACATACTTTTTCGTTTCGGGGTCAGAAATCAACTTTTGGAATTGTTCGTCCTTATCCAAGTCCTTACCACGGAACCAAGAGAAGACACCGATAGCAAAGACGCCAACGATACCAGCAGGAATCGTGATGGAGAAGAGTTCAACGAAGCCAAAGGGCTTGCCATTGATAAGATAACCATCCAACAAGGCGATCATTGACACAGCAGCCACAGCAGCCGGAGAGCAGATCACACCCATTTGAGAGGCAATCGTAGAGGCAGCCATCGGACGTTCCGGACGGATGTTGTTTTTGATTGCAACGTCATAAATAATCGGAAGCATCGTGTAAACAACGTGGCCCGTACCGCAGAGAACCGTTAAGAACCAGCAGATGTACGGAGCTAAGAAGCAGACGTAACGAGGATTGCGACGGAGAATCTTTTCAGCCATTTGGAGCAAGCAGTCCAAACCGCCGGCAGCTTGAAGCGTAGCGGAACCGCACACCACAGCCAAAATCGTGAGAATCACGTCGACAGGGGGCTTACCGGGTTTTAAGCCGCAAGCAAAAATCAAAATAATCAAACCGATACCGCCGATAAGACCTAAGGCCATACCGCCTTTACGGGCACCGTAGAATAAGCAGATCAAAACGAGAATGAGCTGCAACCAAAAGTCAAAACCAACCATGGTAGTTTCCTTTTACCGTTTTAAGAAATTTTGAGAAAAGACACAAAAAGTTACTTTTCCGTTTTGAAATTCTGCCACGGCATTTTGAAAACAAAAAAAGCTTGTTTTTGTTTTTTTGCGTTTAGGAGAATAGTTAATTTAATCTTTACAAAAGGTTCTAAAAGTCTTAAGTGTTAACCCTTAAATTTTGCGTTAACGACTAAGAGAATCTACTTATTCAGATTGAAGGTGGAGTATTTGTTATAAGTGATTAAGAGGAGGGGGCATTAGGTTAGCCGAGCCCACTAAATATTTTTCTTATCACTAATTGTTGCTTAAGTTCAGTAGAGGAAAGGGAATTTGGAAAATGAAAAACGCCCTAAGCTTACTTAGGGCGTTTTGGGTCAATTTAGGTGAGACTTATTAGAGCATGACCTGAGAGATAAAGTAGCCAGCAATCGTACCACCAGTCACAAACGCTAAGCCAGGTCTCATGTAGCTATGATCAAACACAAAGCTACCAAGTTTCGTCGAGCCAGTTCGGTCAAATGCAGTGCAACCAATCTGTGCGCCACCAGGAATAACGAAGTCACCATAGCAGCAAGCCCAAACACCAATGAGCCATTGCGGGCTTAGGCCTAAAGCTAAACCAATTGGCATCAAAATTGTGGTACTGACTGTCGGAGAGAAGATAACGGAACTAAAGCAGAAACACACAAGACAGAAAAGTGCAGGTGAGGAATTAGCAATATCCGAGAAGTAGTGAACAAACACATCCTTATGTGTGTCAAAGAAAGTACCGGTAAGCCAAGAAATACCAAAGACACCAACCACACCAATTAAGCCAGAGCGGAAGACAGAGCCAGAGGCGAATTTATCGCTAGGAACTCGACACAAAACAATAATGACTAAGGCTGTTGCGAGCATCACCATCTGAATTAAAGAAGGAATGGGGAGCTTACTGATCTTACCTGCGATTTCCCAAGAGGGACGCAAAGCGTCAACAGACCCGACCGTGATCGAAGTTAAAATGCCTAAACCAAAAATCAAGACGCCTAATTTAGCACCTTTGGGAGGTTCGACATTAATACGATCATGGGTGTGCAACTCTGTGTATTGGCCAGTTTGCACGCGATGAATGAAGACCGGATCCTTTTCGAGTTCAGAACCACGCCAGTTGACGGACAAACAAGCGCAGGTTAAGGCAACAAAATAGGTCGGAACGGAAACGGACAAGATGTCCAAGAGTGTGTAGCCGTAAGCAGACATAATACCTACCATTGCAGCCATAGCAGCACTCATCGGACTAGCCATCACGCCAATACCAGCGCAAATGACAGAGGCCGAGACAGCACGTTCAGGGCGAATCTTCTGAGAGGCAGCCACTTCGGCAACCACAGGATAAACCGCAAAGGCCACGTAAGCAGTACCGACGAAAATAACAAACATCGAGCAGACAATAGGGCCGACAAAGTTAATGGCACGAGGCCACTTACGAAGCAATTTCTCAGCTAAGCTCACCAAGAAATCTAAACCACCAGAGCCTTGCAATACGCTTGTACATGCAATAACAGCAGTGATAATTAATAAGACGGAAACCGGAGGAGAGCCCGGTTGCATGTCAAAGCCTAAAACCAAAATGCTGACGCCAAAGCCACCTGCGGCACCTAAGCCAACGCCGCCAAAACGGCCACCGACAGCAAGGCAGAAAAGCACAACGGCGAGCTGAAGCCAAAACTCAAGATCGACCATTTTTTGTCCTTGAAAGAAAAGAATGAGAGACGGTTAAGGAGTAACACTTATGTTTACTCTTGTTCAATTTATCGAATTGTAAGCGTCTTTTTGTGAAAATTCGACGACAAAAAATCGAATTAATTTCGACAAATATCGGCTTATGTTCGACATTCTGTTGATAAGTGTCAGACAAATCAACGAAAATGGGTAATTATGCTTATTTTCTCATTAAATGCTATATTAGGGAATATACTAATTTGTCGACAAACGGAAGATGAATATTTAAATGTTGTTTTGGCTAATCGTTTGACTTCAAAGCGATTTTGTCGACTTTGTCATATAATCTTTCAACGATCTTATCTTCTTGACGAAAATAAAATGCAACAAAACGACAATTTGTTCGAATTAATCAGGGATCATCTTCAGGCTCAAGCGAGAAATGGTGAGCGAATTGATACAGAAACTGAGCTTGCCAAGCGTTTCGGGGTAACACGCTACCGTATTCGTAAAGAGTTGGATGTTCTAACACAGATGGGTATTTTGGTGCGTACGCCGAAACGGGGAACGACAGTGCGTGAGGTGGGTGCCAATAGTTTGCGCAATCAAATTCAGATGCGCTTTGATGTTGCTAATTTCGATATTCAGGAATTCATAGAAGCACGTGCTTTGGTTGAGTGTTCTTTGATGCCATTGATTACGCGTCGAATCACACCGGCATTAGCTTCTCGCTTGGAAGGCACTCTCAACAAAATTGAAGAACATGCCAACGAGCCACTGGTTGCTGACCGTTTTGATAGAGAGTTTCATCTTCTGCTCTTAGAAGGGTGTGGTAATCGGGTGTTGCAAGTCTTCTCTGGTGTTTTGGTTACCTATTTTGAAAAGACCTCTCATCGTGTTGCAAAAATGGATCCCTCTTTCTTTATAGAAGTGGCTCGCCAAGAGCGTGAAATTTTGCATGCTATTCGTATGGGTGAAGCTCAGAAAGCAGCGGATCTCTTGCGCTCTCACTTGATGGAGCAGTCTCAATTGTTACCACTATAACAAGTGATAATTGTGAAAAAGGGAGCAACGTGAAAGTGCTCCCTTTTTATTTATTTGGATTCAATATTGTCCATTAACTGACAGTAGGTCTGTTTGTTGAGAACTGGTTTAAAGTTTTTGCAAATACGTTCAGCTTCTTTCGCATCATCCCAAAGCAAGTCGATTAGACACCCAGCTAATACTTTTAGGGACTTATTGTAAGCAGTACGGTGATCCTCTAAAACGTAATCAGCGCCATGTAGAACGCCACGAGCGCAGCCTACCCATGGGTGGACAACTGGGATCAAGTGACTCACATCGCCCATATCTGTACTGCCAGCAGAATGCTCTCCTTCTTCGATATGCGCTTCGCCAAATATCTCTTTAGCATTTTCGCGGAGAACATCTTTAAAAGCCTCATCAGGGCGAAGGGGAAGGTAACCAGGGAGATCTTTGATCTCACAGCTAGCTCCAATGGCATCACCACCAGCTTTTAGTGCGCGATTGATGGCTTTGTTGTAAGCTGTTAAAGCTTCAATATTAGAGGCGCGAACGTAACTTTCCATTTTGACGCGATCTGGAATAACGTTGACGAGGTCGCCTCCTGCATTAATGATGGGATGGAAACGAACACAATCTGCTTCACGGAACGTCTCACGAATTGCATTAACCCCCATCACGCCCATCATAGCGGCATTAAGAGCATTGACCCCACGATCTGGAGCGCCTGCAGCGTGAGCGGCTTTACCATGGTATTCAATAAGTTTTCCAATGAAACCATTGCATGAAGCACCAACAACAAAAGTCCCTTCTGGATCTTGGGTGGTGTGGACATGCATTTGCATCGCCATATCAATATCGTCAAAAGCTCCTTCTGCAATAAGTTGAGCTTTGCCGCCTAAATAGCGAAGTTGGCCGGCTTCTTTAAGTTTATTACGATAGTCAATTTCAACATACTCTTCTGCAGGAACCGCAAAGAACACAATGTCGCCGTCCAGATATTGCATAGCTTGTGCATCTTTCATTGCCATCGCAACGCCTAAAAGGTTAGCTAACTGAACATTATGACCACAGCAGTGGGCAGCTCCTGTTAGTGGGTTGCTTTGGGGATGTTCTCGGCAAACGATGGCGTCAAGTTCGCCTAAAAGAGCAACCGTTTTACGACAGTCTTTACCTTTCATGCGTGCTTTTACACCCGTTAAGGCGGCGCCACATTCGCATTGAAGGTCAAGTTCCTCTAAAGCTTTGCGAACTTTGGCTTGAGTGAGGTTTTCCTTGAAACCGAGTTCGGGTTCTTTAAAAATGTTTTCACCAAAGGCCTCGATGTTAGCAAAGCGATTATCAATAGCTGCGTACACCTTATTTTTTAACTCTTGTTTATTCATAGCAAGTCCTTTTAGAAAATTCCTTCAAGATGGAGCATAACTTCAGCAAACATCGTTGCGCAGAGGAAGCTACCACCAGCAACAGCTAGAGCAACAGGAACAATTCGCCACGACAACTTTTTGAAAGCCTCAAGATCTTTGCCTAAGCAAAGGCCACCGTATGCCAAAATTGGGGTCGTAATTGCTAAAAAGCTAATTTGTTTGGTTTGAGCCAAAATCCATTCGCTACCGGGGAAGGCGGGTAACGAAACAAGCACTGCAACAGCCGAAACCCAGAAGACCATTGGTAACACCTTGAGACCAGGGATCATGCTAAGGACAACGCCGACCATAGCGATTGCGACCAGAATTAAACAACCCAGCGAAGCTTGTGCCAAACCATGGTCATAACCAACCGTATTGGCAATCAGGGTATAGGCGCCCGTTACGAGCAAAATGAACAAATAGTCTTTTAATTTAGCGATATTTTCAATCATGATAATTCTCCATTTGCCACTGGTTTAGTTTCGGGCTAATTCAGGTTGTAACTCTTTCACGTTGTTGGTATTTTCACGACGATCACCCGTGACAAATTCGTAGATCTTGATCGTGACCGGAAGCGAAATAAATAAAGCAAAGTAAATGCCGAGGATCGAGGTCATAAGATTGGCTGCTGCTGCATAGGCTTGGATTAACTGTGCATCAGCTGGGTAAGCGGCAATGATCGAGCCCATACCAGCGGCCATCATACTGGCCGAGCCAATGCCGGCACCCATGGCAAGGGCATGTGGGTGGAAGATATTTAATTGGGCAATAATGCCGGCTAAGAGCGAAATCCATAAAGCACCGAAAACAGTGCCGCAAATATACATACCCATCACGCCACGGCCTTCTGGGCTAGCCAAGCCAAACTTTTCACCAATGATGGCGACGTTAGCTTCGCGGTCAATCGAATAACAAGCCCCAATGGCTTCGCGCTTCATTTTGAGTAAAAGTGCAACGGGTAAACCAAAGAGAATCGTGCCAAAGAAGTGGCCGAATTCTTGAAAGATGAGTGCTAAGCCCGAATTCAAAAGCGTGTCTAAGTTCGGGCCGATGTCAAGACCAATTTTGGCAACCAGCATCAACATGGCAACTGGCATGAATTTGGCGGCACGTTCCATTTGTTTGAACGAGAGAATGTTCAGTGCCGGTGCACTAAGAATGCCACCAATCACTAAGGCATAAAGAAGAGGTAAGAGAACAACGAGTCCAAACTTTTGAATACCAATGAGTTCGGCCAATACGACAACAATAGCTGCCAATAAATGCAATTTAAGATTTTTGATAGCTTGCATGATGCAATATTCCTCAGTATCTCGTATCTACAATCCCAATTGTTAGGGAGTGATACGTTGCTGTCTGGATACACTAAGACCTATGGGTGCATAAGTGAGAGCTAGATACACGTCGAGCTATGTGTTAAAAGCTACGCCAGTCAGCAGATTAATTTTTTGTGTTTGTAGGATTTGTGATATTTGGCTCTAGGAGAGCGGGTCGATCACAGCGACGGATTTCGTGCGACTCTTAGCAAGAGTGACGAGATGTGGATGTAGATGATGTGCGAGAGGAGGAAGAAAGAGCACAAAGAGGGCAAGCCATTGCATTAAGTTTTAGATTTTCTGGTCGAGCCAGCTTTCGTAAATTGTGGTTCATGATAAAACTCCAAAAAGTTTTTCGTTGAGATAGAAGGGATTTCAACGACTTCTTTTTTACTCTACAAAACTTTTTTACACTCAGCAAGATGCAAAATGCAACACTCTAGGTATATCGAACTAGACAAAACATCATAGAAAAAGTCCTGCGAATTAATAAAAATCGCAGGACTTTTTAGGAGTAATCGTTCAATTAAATATCAAATTGTGAGGTTGTGATGGGCTTACTACCTAGCAGTTTCATAATGGGAGTAAGCGTCTCTTTTTCTTTCAAGTTCAAAAGAAAATCAGCAATTTCTTCAACAACATCCTGTGAAAAAACCATACCAGCGATATTGCGATACTTATTCATGAGAGCTTCGTCGCTAACAGGGTTTTGTGGGGCGCCCAAAGGAAACTCTACACGTTCGGTGAATGAACGGTTGTCGTTAGTAATGATGGTAACAATCGGTTCGTCTTCATCTTTTTGTGTCGGATCGATCTCAAACTCAACGAGTTCCATTGCACGACGAATTCGTCCGTCATGGCGGTTGGTTCGAGTGTAGGCAGTGAGATTAGCAGCTCCAAAGACTAAACGTGCAGCAATACCATAGGCAATGCTCATTTGCGCAGCAGGCATAGGATCGAGCTTTCTACCACCACACATACCATGCACAAACGGATTAATTTTGATATGAATTTTTGCGATGTCACTAGGCTCTAATTTCTCATTGGCCATGATGAGGTTTACTGCATCAATAGAGGAGTGTGAGCTACGACATGAAGCGTGAGGTTTAATAGAGACGCGGCCTAATTTCCAATTTTTCCCTAAGTCCCGTAGCCAAGCCTCGGAATCTTGACTTTGAGGTGCAAACGTCTTAGAAAAACCACCCCAAACTTCTTCAAAAGCCATTTTAGGACCGCTAAAGCCTTCACGTGCTAAAAGACAAGCGAGCAGACCGCCATGAGCAGCATTGCCGACATGCAAACGTTTATTTTGTGCACCGTCATGGACGAATGACCATTGACCGGCTGCAAAACTCGTTGCAATGCCTAAGGCAGCCTGCATTTTTTCTACATCAAGACCTAATAGACGTCCTACTGCAGCTGTTGCACCAAAAACGCCACATGTCCCTGTAGAGTGCCATCCTGCTCCGTTGTGAGGCTCATAGGCACCACACGCTTCCAATGCACGGCGAGCGAGATCGTAGCCTAAGACTACGGCAACAATAAATTCTTTCCCATCAATAGGGCGATCACACAAATGAAGCGCTGCAAACGCAGCTGGTACAACAACGGCACCGGAGTGATCACAGCCGTTCGTATCATCTAACTCAAAGGTATGCGCAGATGCTCCGTTGCTAAGGGCAGCATTACGTGCAGAAACCTTAATACCCTTTCCCCAGAGTGGAACGTCCCCGTTTTGTTCCCCACAGATCTTAAAAACTTCACCTAAAAGGCGAGTTTCTGGACTTACAGCTCCTGCAATACCAGCGCCAACGCTATCGAGGATGTGGCGTTGTGCTTTAGTGACAAGATCGGTAGGAATATCGTTAAATTTTGTCCATACAACAAAGCGAGCAAGTTGTTCGGAAATTAAATGAGGATTATTTTCTGGCATTTTAGATTCGGACAAGCAAAGTGTTAACGTCAACTAGCCATTCTCAAATTAAAAAAGTCTGGTGTCAATGCTTAGATGTTTATAAGTTTTTCAGAAAGTGATCAACGAAGGATCACTGTTTTCTTTTTTAATTGAGTGCATTATCAATGGATAATGTCGACAAATTATACGTGAATAGCTGGGTGCAGAATGGCTTTTATTGATTTAACCTTTAAACAACAATAAGTTGTTAAGTTATTTTGATAGTGATTAAGTTTTCTATTAATCGTTTTATTTTGTTTGACCTTTCCTATTTGTCGACTAAATAAAAAATCCCATCAGAAAAACACTGATGGGATAGTGAAAGTTAATTGCTAGGAATAAGACTTACTGTTTTGAATTTAAAGAAGCGATTTTATTTAAAAGTGCAGTCGTTGAGCGTTGGTGTTCAAACTGTACTGTGACTGTTTTTGCGCCCCATGTAGCGACCAACTTGGCTTCGGGAAGATCCTCGATGCGATAGTCGCCCCCCTTCACATAGATATCAGGGTGAGCTAACTCTACGGCTTTGAGTGGTACTTTGTCTTCGAATATTACGACAAGATCAACGCTTTCAAGAGCGGCTAAAACCGCAGCACGATCGTCTTGAGCGTTAATTGGACGTTCATCCCCCTTACCCAGCATTTTTACGGAAGCATCCGAATTAATGGCTACGACTAAACTAGCGCCCAATGCACGGGCTTGGGCAAGGTAAGTAACATGGCCACGATGCAAAATATCAAACACACCGTTAGTCATAACAATGGGATGAGGTAAGGATTGGGCACGTTCATTGAGGTGCTCAAAGTCGGTAATTTTGCTTTCAAAAGCAGGCGTAGGTAATTTCGTGCTCATGCTTGAGTTTCCAAAAAAGAGGTAACGGCTTGGCGTAAATTCAAAGCAACAGACGTGCATTCAGGGACTGCGCTTGGGAGTTTTTTCCCATCTTTGCCAACGAGAATACGAGTAGGGACACCCGCGGCCAAGGCAGCCTGCATGTCACCTTGTTTGTCCCCAAACATCAGACTATTGGCCATATCAATGTTTAATTCTTTTTGAGCCTGTAAAAGCATGCCAGGATGAGGTTTGCGGCAATCACAGTCACATCGATAAGCGTCGAGTGCTTTTTCTGGATGATGGGGACAGAAATACACGGCAGAAACAGGGGCCCCTGCTTTTTCGAAAACTTCTTTCATCCACTTAGTGAGATGATGAAAGTCATCTTCAGTGTAGTATCCACGACCAATACCACTTTGGTTCGTAACGATAACTAATTTAAAGCCAGAGGCTACAAGATCAGCACAAGCTTCTAATACGCCATCGATAAACTCAAACTCTTCAGCTTTATGCACATAGGCGTGATCAATGTTGATCACGCCATCTCGGTCTAAAAAGGCAGCTTTAACGCTCATCGGGCTTCTGCAACTGTTAAAGAATCTTCAACGTTGGGGTAACGTTCTAAGAGGAAGCGGACATAGTCTTGGGTACCCTCTTGAACCGTACGGAAGTGCACGTCGCAACCTGCTGCACGAAGCTTTTCAAGATTGGCTTGCGTGTAAGCTTGATACTTGCCCTTTAAGGATTCGGGGAACGGAATGTAGCGAATTAAACCTTGTTCAACAGCCTCTTCCAAGCCCAATGCACTTTGGCCTTCGGCGTGGCGCAAGCCATTGATAACACCTAAAGAAACGTCATTGAAAGGTTGAGCACGACCCGTACCGCAGTTATAAATGCCCGTGACCGGTTTGTCGAAGAAGTGAAGGTTAACGGCAATCACGTCATCGATATAAACAAAGTCACGTTCTTGAGCGCCATTGGCGTAGCCCAAGCAACCCTCAAACAAACGCACATGACCTTCTTTGCGCATTTGGAAGAATTGGTGGAAGGCAACGCTGGCCATACGGCCCTTGTGTTGTTCGTGTGGACCGTAGACATTGAAGTAACGTAAACCAATTGCGGGGGCCTTCACTTCACCTTTGGCCATCTTTTGACGCAATACTTGGTCAAAGAGGAACTTTGAGTAGCCATAAACATTTAACGGTCCCTCGTAACGACGATCTTCAATAAAGGTCGTGTGGGCGCCGTAGGTGGCTGCCGATGAGGCATAAATGAAAGGAATGCCACATTCTTGTGCCCAGTTAAAGAGCTCCAATGTATAGCGGTAGTTGTTCTCCATCATGTAGCGGCCATCGGTTTCCATGGTGTCGGAACAAGCCCCTTGGTGGAAAATTGCTTCCGGTTTGGCAATTTTTCGAGCCTTTACTAATTCAATGAAGTCGCGCTTGTCAAAATAGTCGCTGATATGGCATTCAGCTAAATTTTGAAATTTTTCACTCTTGGAGAGGTTATCCACGGCGATAACGTCGGTATAGCCGCGTTCATTTAAGGCTAAGACATTGTTTGCGCCGATAAAGCCGGCAGCCCCAGTGACAACGATACTCACTTACTAATCTCCTAGGAAAGTTTTTCGCAGCCATCGGTAAAAAGCTCGTCGTAGCTGACCGTGGCTGTGCCTAATTTACCGACGACAATGCCACCGGCACGGTTGGCAATGCGCATAGATTCTTCTAATGATTGTCCCGTTGCAATCATGCTTGCCATGACTGCAATTACCGTATCACCAGCACCCGATACGTCGTACACTTCTAAAGCTTGGGCAGGGACAGACGTTTGACCGTTGGCAGTGAAAAGTGTCATCCCTTCTTCGCTTCGGGTCAACAAAATGGCTTCAAGTTCGAGCTTTTGACGCAAGTTTTGAGCGCGTTCAATTAAATCCTCTTCGCTTGTCCACTCACCGACCACTTGAGCTAACTCTGCACGGTTGGGTGTGATTAACGTTGCACCCTTGTAGCGGTCGTAGTTATTGCCTTTGGGATCAATCAAAATGGGGATGTTTTTAGCACGCGCTAACCCAATCATTTGAGTGATATGGTCCAAACCACCTTTGCCATAGTCTGATAGCACAATCACATCGACGTTATTAATGATGTTTTCGTATTCTGATAAATGATTGGCTAAAACGGCTGTTGTCGGACGATTTTCAAAATCTGCACGCAACATTTGCTGTTGACGAGCAACGATGCGAAGCTTGACCGTTGTTTTAATTTCTGCGTCACGATGCAAATGGGGAATGATTTTATTTTCGTGAAGAATGCGTTCAACACTTTCGCCCGCCTCATCGCATCCAATCACAGATAAAAGCTGGGCTTGAGCTCCAAGAGCTGCAATATTGACTGCGACATTTGCCGCACCTCCAAGTCGATCCTCACTTCGCGTAATGCGGACAACGGGTACTGGAGCTTCGGGAGAAATTCGGTTAGCATCGCCAAACCAATAACGATCAAGCATTGCATCTCCGGCAACCAAGATCTTCTTTTGAGCAAAAATATTATTCACGCTCAATTCCTTAATACGTATATTCCTGAGCTAATTCTAAGCATCAGAACGCATTTTTGCTTTATCTAACAACGAAAAATCATCAAAATTCAAAGCTTGAAACAAATAAGAGAAAAGACTTTTTCGCTAGCGGTGTGAGAGAATTAGCAGTATTGAATTTATTTAAGGTGGGTTATCAGGTTTAAACCTGCAAAAGCGTTAATTATGTCTGAGACAATTCCTTTTTTATCTGAATCATTATCCCAATGTGAGTTAACGGCTTGTGGCTTAACGTTAGATATCGCTCGTCAACGTCTGACATCGAAACAGTGGAATGAGCTTGTAGATCATGCTCAAAAGGTGGGTGTGATTGAAAAGCAGACAAACATGATGCATGGTGCTGTTGTTAATAAGACAGAAAATCGACAGGCCTTGCATACATCGTTGAGATCAAAAAGCCCTCGTGCTCCTTATTTTGACCAAGTGCAAAGTGCACTTGGTCGAATGAAGCAATTTGCGAAAAAAGTGCGTAATGGCCAATGGAGAGGAGCGACTGGTAAACGTATTACAGATGTTATTAATGTTGGCATCGGAGGCTCTGAAATGGGACCTCATGCGGTTTATCATGCTCTTCGAGATGTTAAGCAGGATATTCACCTGCATTTTTTATCTGCTGTTGATGGCATTCTGGTGGATCGTATTTTGAATACGCTTGATCCAGAAAGCACCTTGGTCGTAGTTTCAAGTAAGAGTTTTAGCACTCGTGAGACGATGGTTAATGCTCAGACAGTTGATCAATGGTTAGGTAATGCAGGTATTACGTCTTTTGCTGATCGGGCCCAGCATGTTGTCTTGGTGAGTGCTAAAACCGACGCATACAAAGAAATGAATTTGCCCGAAGAAAATCTTTATCCCATTTGGTCTTGGGTGGGGGGCCGATTCTCAGTCTGGGGTGCTGTGGGTCTTCCTTTACTAATCGCATTGGGTGACGAGAAATTTCAAGCCTTCTTAGATGGAGCTGAAGAAATGGACCTCCATATGCTTGATACGCCTCTTGAAAACAACTTGCCAGTAACTTTGGCACTTTTGTCGTATTGGAATGCAACACACCATCATATGCAGGCCCACTGTCTGTTGCCCTATGATGAGCGACTTCGCATGATGGTGGCATGGTTGCAACAACTCGAAATGGAAAGTTTAGGTAAGACCTATACGCCAGAGGGAGGTATTGTTCAAGGGCCGACAGGACAGGGTATTTGGGGCGGTCACGGGAATGAAGCCCAACACTCTTTCTATCAGTGGTTACGTGAGGGCACAGGACGAACAAGTATTGACATTGTGTGGTGCGATGACCCTGGTCACAACCATAATCATCACCATTGTGTTTTAACGGCTAATGCGCGTGCACAAGCACAGGCGTTGGTGACGCGTGAAAGTGGTTATTCGGAATACTTCAATGCAGTGACCGCAATTCGTATCAGTAAGCTTACCCCTAAAACACTTGGTGCGATGATGTCGATGTATGAGCACAAGACCACTATCCTAGCGACGCTTTACGGCATCAATGCTTTTGACCAACCTGGTGTTGAGCTAGGTAAGCGCCTGTGCCGTCAGGTCGAAGCCCAGGTCCTAGGGGAGTAGAGATGGCCGTTAAGAAAATTTTGATTGTTAAAACCACGTCGATGGGTGATGTGATACATGCGTTGCCTGCGGTGCATGATATTGCAAGTGCTTTGCCAGGCGTTCAAATCGATTGGGTGGTAGAAAAGAGTTTTTCGGATATTCCCAGGTTGAGTCAGCATGTCACATGTGTTCACGAGGTGGCTGTGCGTCAGTGGCGAAAACAATTGTTTAACCGTCAAACGTGGCAAGATATTGCTAAAGTTAAGGCAGCATTAGCAGGCCAAAACTATGACTTAGTCATTGATTTACAAGGACTCTTAAAAAGTGCACTGGTTGCTAAGTGGGCGTGTTCGCCAATTGCGGGCTATGATGCACAAAGTATTAAAGAGCCCGTGGCAAGCCGCTTTTATGATCAAAAATTTTCTATATCAAAATCGATGTTAGCCATGACGCGCTGCCGAGCATTAGCGGCAGCAGCGCTCGGATACAATTATCAAACTTTACCCTTGTCTTTTGGCATGAAAGATTTACAAGGCTCTGACGGCAAGAAGCCTTATGCAGTCTTTCTCGTCAATACGAGTCGAGAGACAAAACTTTGGGACGAAGCCCGTTGGGTTGAGATGGCTCAAAACGTTCATAAAGAAGGTCTTAATGTGCGTTTTTTGTGGGGTGCTCCTGAAGAGCATGAACGTGTGAGACGGATTGCACAGCAAGCAGGCGACTTTTGTGAAGTTATGCCTCGTATGCCTATTGGTGAATGTGCTCGATGCATTCAAGGGGCAGAATTTGCTGTGGGTGTGGATACTGGTTTAACTCACTTAGCAGCGGCAACCGCTGTACCGACCGTTGGACTTTTCTTAGATTTCCCAATTGAATTGGTCGGTTTATCGGGCGAGCATGTGATTAGCCTTGGGGGTGTAGGCGCCAACCCGACGGTTTCTGAGGTTTATGAAGCGCTACAGAAGGTTCGAGATGCAAATATCGCCTAAAGGTTATCGTTTTTTAGTCCCGTTGCTTTTGCCATTGGCGGCTCTGTACCTATTGTGGCGAGCCAGAAAGCAGCCCGATTATCTTAAATATTGGTCTGAGCGATTTGCATGGGGGAGCTTCCCAGCACCTCGGGTAGGGCACCCTCGTATTTGGATTCATGCTGTAAGTGTTGGTGAGACCAATGCGACTCGACCTTTGGTTCAGGCCATTTTGAAAAAGTGGCCACAGTGCGACATTTTGTTGACACATATGACTCCAACGGGCCGCGACACGGGTAGAAAGATTGTGGAGCTAGCCCCGGATCGAATTCAACAAGCAATGCTGCCTTACGATGCGGTTTTCTCAGTGCGTAAATTTTTGCGTCAAACGCAACCCCTGATGGGCATTGTGATGGAAACTGAAGTGTGGCCAACATTGCTTGAAGAGGCGCGTGTTAATCAGATTCCGATGGTGTTGGCAAATGCTCGATTGTCAGAAAAAAGCTACAACCAAGCAATGAAGTTTGAGTCTGTAATGCGCGATGCTATGGGAAAATTTTCTAAAGTGTGTGCACAAAGTCAAAAAGATGCGGATCGACTGCTATCCCTTGGTACTGTTGAGCCTGAGGTGGTTGGAAGTTTGAAATTTGACATTCAGCCACCCAAGAAGTCACTTCAATTGGCCAGTGATTGGAAGTCACAAATCAAAGAAAAAATTCTGTTGATGGCAAGTACCCGTGACGGTGAGGAACAACAGTTTATTGACGCAATTGAAGCTTTTCGAAAAGAGGTTCCGAGTGTACCTGTGAAGTACCTTTTGGTTCCACGTCATCCACAACGATTCGCAGAAGTTGAGCAAATGCTCAAGAAGTCCTCCTTGCGTTATCAAAAACGCAGTGAGTTAACGAGTGTTCAAGACCTAAAGCCCGAAACAGATGTAATTTTTGGCGACACAATGGGAGAAATGTTTTTCTTTTGTGCTTTAGCTGACGTGACATTAATGGGTGGTAGCTATGAAAATTTTGGTTGCCAAAATGTCATCGAGCCAGCATCTGTAGGGGTTCCCGTCATTGTGGGGCCCTATACCTTTAATTTTGCAACGGTCGTTGAGCGAGCCATTGAAATGGGGGCGATTGAGCAAGTAAAGAACGCCAAGGAAGGTGTAGTACTTGCCCATGCTTGGTTAGCAAATGATCAAGAGTTGGCAAACCGCAAAGCAAACGCTCTTGCCTTTTCTCAAGCCTATGTCGGTGCAACAGAGCGTCACATGAGAGTATTGGAGCATTTATGGTCAAAGTAATTCCAAATATCTTGACAATTGCCGGTGTTGACCCCTCTGGGGGCGCCGGAGTATTTGCAGACATTAAAGCGATGTCAGCTTTGGGTGGCTATGCCTGCGGAGTTGTAGCCGCATTGACTGCTCAAAATACACGAGCAGTGACGGGTGTCTTGCCGATTCCAGCAGAGTTTGTGAAAGCTCAGTTAGAAACCTTGTTTGAGGATGTGCACATTGACGCGGTCAAAATTGGTATGTTGGCAGACGTTGAAGTCATCAAAGTTGTGGCAGATGTTTTAAAGCAATATCAGCCTAAGTTTGTTGTGCTTGATCCTGTCATGGTTGCCAAGAGTGGCGATCGATTATTACCCGAAGACGCCGTCGATGCTTTAAAAGCTTATCTTTTACCGCTAGCAACGGTGTTGACTCCGAATTTGCCCGAAGCGGCTGCACTAGTTGGCCAAAAAGAAATTACATCTCAGGAAGAAATGTTGCCTTTAGCCAAGGAACTTTTAACCTTACTTAATAAAGATGCATGGTTACTTTTGAAAGGGGGACATCTTTCTGGAAAGGATGTGCCAGATTTACTCATTCGTTCTGATGAGGCCTTTCTTTTTAATGGTGATCGTATTCAAACGAAAAACACCCATGGTACGGGCTGCACGATTTCTTCAGCATTGGCTACGCTTTTGCCGCAGTGCGAAAGTGTTCCTGAAGCAACTCGACGCGCAAAAGAATACATTACGGCGGCGATTGCTCACTCTGATGAGTTAAATGTTGGAACAGGTCATGGACCCGTCAAACATTTTTATAATTTTTGGTAATCTTGTAAGTATTTGAAATATAAGAAATTCTTTTATTTTCTTTAATTTTTTTATAAAAAAATAAAAATTTTTATAAAAAATACTTGCAAAGCCTAAAAAACTGCTGTAATATTCCAATTCTCAGGCGGGTTAGCTCAGTCGGTTAGAGCAGAGGAATCATAATCCTTGTGTCCGGGGTTCGAGTCCCTGACTCGCCACCAAATTCCAAAGCCTCAGTAATGAAAGTTACTGAGGTTTTTTCGTATTTGTCCTCTTGAAGTGTGTATGAATTTTTGGACACTAGGTATCTAAAGCTAAATCGATTCCACCATACATCCAACGGAAAGTTACTACAGACTCTGTAAGTCAAAAAAAGCCACTTTCGTGAGAAAGTGGCCTGCAAACAATAGCTGCTTAATAATTCAATGCGGCTTTAAGCTTTGGGAATAATCAAAATTGGAAGGTCGCACGAGGATAGAAGTGCTCGGGTACAACTGCCAAAGACCAAAGACGTTAAAGCGCTACGACCGTGAGTGCCCATTATGACCAAGTCAGAATGATGGTGAGCGTGGTGTAATAAGTCAATTTCAGGGTCGCCAAAGAGACATGTCTTCTTTACTTCAACACCGGCATCTTTAAATTTTTGCTCTGTAGGAGCAATGATTTCTTGGAATTCTTCTTCGCAAAGGTCTGTCAATTTTAACTTCTCATTAATTGTCTCTTGGCTAATTTGCGAGGGCATGACAGCGCGAAGGTCTGACAAGACGCTAACCAATTCGAATTGTGGATTGGGTCCAAAGAGTACTTTGGAGTTAAGTGCTACTTCTGCGCACTTGGGGCCAAACTCTGAACCGTCAACGGCAATGGTCACTTGCAAGTTTTCGTCGCCGATATAAGCGGTTCGGCGGCAAATCAAAACAGGGCATGTTGCAGTGGAGATAACTGATAGAGAAACGGAGCCCATGTAAAGATTTTTTAAAGTGCTCATACCGCGGGCACCCATCACTATTAAGTCAAAGTGATTTTTGCTGGCATATTCTGGGATCAGTTCGGCTGGGTGACCGACAAACATCTTTTCAGTGACCGGTAATCCGAGTGCCGAAATATCACTGGCAATGGACTTAAAGATACCTTTGGAGGTGTCTTCATAATAGGCGCTCATGTCAAAGTCGGGCTGCTCTGTGACTCGAGTATTGAGTGGGACTTGGATGTATAAAAGTTCAATACTAGGCTTAGTGGCCAAAAAAGACTTGCGAGAGGCAAGGAACTTCAAAGCTTCGCGGCAGTCTAGGCTACCATCAACGGGAACTAATACACGCATATGTCACTCCCAATAATGATGAAATTTTTTTTGACTCGTAAACTTCAATTGATACTGTTTAACTGTCTTTCTATCAGTGTACGCCGTTTTTTCAGAGGAATGTGAATATTTTTTGTCAGCTAGATAGCGATTTGATCCTCTTGTCTTTTAATGCTAGTTATAGGCAAAAATCTTAGAAAAATCATAGGAAAATGATGATCCTAAGGGATATAATTAGGACTTTCTTTGACCAAAAAATCAAGATACTATGCAAGATTTGTCGCAAATCATTGCCGAAGCTAAGAGTGCTTTTGCTCAAGCCTCAGCTCCGGCCGCTTTGGAAGATGCCAAGGCGAAATTTTTAGGAAAGACGGGTTCCATCACGGCTTTAATGAAGGGCTTATCTAAATTGACGCCCCAAGAAAAACGTGAAATGGGGCAAGCTTTGGGTGCTGCAAAGCGTGAAATTGAACAAGCTTTGGAAGCCCGTCGTGAAGAATTGGCTAATGAAAAGTTAGCTGCGCGTTTGGCTGCTGAAGCTTTAGATGTTACTTTGCCTGGTCGTAAGTATCCGCAAGGTGGCATTCATCCGGTGATTGCTACGCAAATGCGTATTGAAGAAATTTTCCGCTCCATTGGCTTTGATGTAGCTGATGGTCCCGAAATTGAAACGGATTGGTATTCCTTTACAGCATTAAATAATCCGCCTAATCACCCGGCTCGTTCCATGCAAGATACCTTCTATGTGGATATGAAGGATGAGACGGGCAAATTGCTGCCTTTGCGTCCACACACTTCACCGATGCAAGTTCGCTATGCTCGCACGCATGAAGCACCGATTAAGGTGATTGCACCGGGTCGCACCTATCGTGTGGATAGTGATGCAACGCACTCTCCCATGTTCCATCAAGTAGAAGGCGTTTGGATTGATACAAATGTCAGCTTTTCTGATTTGAAGGGTGTTTATACCGATTTCTTACGTCGATTCTTTGAAACAGACGATTTGGTGGTGCGTTTCCGTCCAAGCTACTTCCCGTTCACGGAACCCTCCGTTGAAGTGGACATGATGTTCACGAGCGGTCCTAAGAAGGGACGTTGGTTGGAAATTTCGGGCGCTGGCGAAGTTCATCCTAATGTAGTTCGTAACTATGGCTTGGATCCTGAAAAGTACATCGGCTTTGCATTCGGTTCCGGCTTGGAACGCTTGACGATGTTGCGCTATGGCATTGATGATTTACGTTTGTTCTTCGAAGGCGATTTGCGCTTCTTGAAGCAATTTAATCGTTAATCGTTCGTTATTCGTCAATTATCAAAGAGAAGAAAAATGTTATTTTCTGAAAGTTGGTTACGCTCTTATATCAATCCGGAATTGACCTCTGACGAGCTTTGCGAAGCTATGACGATGGCCGGTTTGGAAGTTGAAGAAGTTAGCCCCGTGGCCCCGCCTTTTACTGGCATTGTTGTGGCTGAAGTGGTTTCATGCCGAGATCATGAAAACTCTGACCATTTGCACATTTGTGAAGTCAATGTTGGTCAAGAGGAATTATTGCAAATCGTTTGTGGCGCACCGAATGTGCGTGCTGGTATCAAAGTCCCTTGCGCCATGATTGGTGCAGTTTTGCCGGGTGATTTTCGTATTAAGCAAGCAAAGATGCGTGGCGTTCTCTCGCAAGGGATGTTGTGCTCTGCTCGTGAATTAGGTATTACGGAAGACCACAGTGGCTTGTGGATTTTGCCACAAGACATGACTGTGGGTGAGGATATCCGTACGGCTTGTCATTTAGATGATAAGAAAATCGAAATTAAGTTAACGCCTAACCGTGGTGATGCATTGTCCTTGATCGGTGTGGCACGAGACTTACATGCTGTCACTGGTGCACCTGTTAACTTCCCTGAGATTGTTCCGGTGCAAGCCAACTCTGATACGAAGATTGAGTTGGACGTCCAAGCCGCAGATCTTTGTGGCCGTTACACGACGCGTCGCATTGATAACCTTAATGTGAAGGCTGAAACACCTCAGTGGATGAAGGATCGTTTGGAACGCAGCGGTCAACGTAGTATTTCTGCTTTGGTGGATATTTCCAACTATGTCATGTTGGAAATGGGTGTTCCTACCCACTTTAGCGATGCCGATAAGATCGTCGGTGGTAAGTACACCGTTCGTTGGGCCAAGGAAGGTGAAAAGATCGCCTTATTGAATGGTCAAACGGTGGATTTAGATGCTGGTTTCGGTGTGATTTGTGATGCAAATGGTCCGAAGGTTATCGCCGGCATTATGGGTGGCGAAGATACCAAGGTCACTGATGACACGACGAGTATCTCTATTGAATCTGCCTTCTGGCATCAAAAGGCTATCCAAGGTCGTTGCCGCCGCTTGAATTTCTCTACGGATGCGGCTTATCGCTATGAACGCGGTGTAGACTTTGGTATTACTGAAGATGTTTTGCAATACGTGACGCGTTTGGTTGTCGATATTTGTGGTACAGACGAAACGAAGGTTGGTCCAGTTGTAGACGTTGTGACTGAATTGCCTGCTCGTGAAATTGTGACCATGCGTGCAGATCGCGCCCGTAAGGTTATCGGTATGGATATTGATACTGAAACGATGGCCGAATGCTTCAAGCGTTTAGGTTTTGAATTCACGCTTGAAAACGATGTCTTTAGTGTCAAGAGCCCAAGCTATCGTTTTGATATCGAAATCGAAGAAGATTTAATCGAAGAAGTTGCTCGTTTAGTAGGTTACGAAAAGTTGCCTGACGTTCCGCCCATGGCACGTGCTGCAATGAAGATGCGTGCAGAAGACACTCGTACTGCGCATGATCTTCGTCGTCAATTGGCTCTTCTTGGCTACCAAGAGTTGGTGAATTTTAGCTTTGTACCTGAAGATTGGGAAAAGGATTTTGCTGGCAACACCAATCCGATTCGTTTATTGAATCCGATTGCAAGCCAATTGTCCGTTATGCGTTCCCAAATGATTGGTGGTTTAGTTGATATTTTGAAGTACAACCTCAATCGTAAGGTTACCTCAGCCAAGTTATTCGAAGTGGGTCGTGTCTTTATGCATGATGACTCTGTCGTTACGACCGAGTGGAGTGTTAAGGGCGTTCGTCAACCCGTGCGTGTGGCTGGTCTTCTCTATGGCGACGCCATGGGTGAACAATGGGCAGTTAAGGCTCGTGGTGTGGACTTCTATGATGCCAAGGGCGATGTTGAACGTTTGTTGGCACCGCTTAATGCTCAATTTGTTGCAAAGACCTTCCCTGCTTTACATCCGGGACGTAGTGCTGCAGTGGTGCTCAATGGTCAAGAAATTGGTTTTGTGGGTGAATTGCATCCGAAGTTGCAACAAACGTACGGTTTGCCGCACGCTCCGATCGTGTTTGAACTTGATGTCGAACCGATTTTGAAGACCATGGTGCCTTGGCATAAGGCTGTGAGTAAGTTCCAACCGGTACTGCGTGATATTAGTGTTGTGGTGCCCTCAACGGTTACCTTTAATCAGTTGCAAGCTGCTGTTGAACAAGCTGCTCAAACCGATGCTCGCTTAAAGAGCTTTGAGTCTTTGAGTTTATTTGACCTTTATCATAAACCTGCTGAAGACGGTCAGCCGGCTGAAGCCAGTATGGCGTTCCATTTGGTTTTACAACCAACTGAAGAAGCCTTCTCTGGTGACGATGCTGATGCAGCTCTAAAGGCTGCAATCGAAGCATTGGAAGCTGCTGGGGCAACCTTGCGTCAATAGTAGAGCTTGAGCGGTAACAAGCCTTAAGAGAAGACGCTTTTGAATTCTCTTAGGGCTTTTGCCGTGAATAAAAATATAAATAAAATCAAAGCAAAAGTTTTTCTTTGATACAATCGAACATCATTGAAATTGCTAATCCAAGAGAGATCGAGATGGATAATACGAAAACGATGACGAAAGCCGATTTGGTTGAGATGCTTTTTAACCGCATGGGGATGAATAAGCGTGAGGCCAAATTTATGGTCGACGCCTTCTTTGATGAAATTCGTGTGGCTTTGGAAAGCGGTCGTGCAGTTAAGCTTTCCGGCTTCGGTAATTTCCAATTGCGAGATAAATCGCAACGTCCCGGTCGTAATCCGAAGACCGGTGAAGAAATCGCCATTACAGCTCGTCGAGTGGTTACTTTCCATGCTAGCCAAAAGTTAAAGGAAGCCGTCGCAAAGACACATCCTTCCTTGAAAGAAGACGCTGAAATTTAACCATCAGGAGGCAAAAGATGGCTTCTGAGGAACCCGTTCGCATGCTCGAAAGCGAGCCGAGTTCATTTGAGCTCACGGAACTAGAAGCTCCAGATGAGGAGCTTTTAGGGAGTTTTTTGCCCATTGGGGACGTTGCTAAGTTAATTGGAGTGAATCCGTCGGTATTACGTTTTTGGGAGCAAGAGTTTCCACAATTGCGCCCAACAAAACGTGGGAATCGTCGCTATTACGGTTCAGAGGACGTAGCGCTGATTCGTACAATTCAACATTTGTTGTACGAAGAGCACTATACGATTTTGGGAGCTCGTAATAAGATTCACGAATTACAAGTACAAGACAAGGCACGTGAAATCCTTGATGAAAAGGCAGGTAGCCCTTTGCCTGTTGTAGAAACTAAGAAAGTTGTCGTACAAACTGATATGTCGCCCATTTTGGAAGAATTGCGTGCTATTCGCGCGCTTTTGACGGCACAAAATCAACCGCAATCTAAAACTCAAACCTCTGTGTTTGAATTCGATCAAGCACAGGAGGAAGCGGTCGCAAATTTTTCCCTCGTCTCTGAAGATCTCCGTGTCATAGCGGCCTACGATGCGCACGCTAAAAATGAGGAGACGGTGCTCGAGACACAAATGAGCCAAGAGACGATCGAGGAAACGTTAGCCCCTCATACATTTGATTTAGGTGCTTTTGGTGCTGATAGTGATAATGCTCAAAACCATTTACAGAGTGTGCAGGAAGAGGCGATTGCTGACTCAGCAATGGCCGATCCGGTTGCAGATGAAGTAGTGCAAGAGAGCGTTAATAAGATTGAAGAACAAACATTGCCGTTGGCTGAGCCAAGCCTGATTGAAGGTTTGCAGGAGCCAGAGCAAGTTGAGGTAACAACTGAAACGATTGAGCCAAAAACAGAACTTTCTGTTGATGCTTTTCTCAATACCGACAGGCCGTTACCCACACCTCCGGTGAACTCACAAGCTCAGTCGAATGTGCAACGAGAAAAGCCTGCTGCAGTGGGACAAATGGATAAACCTCGTTTGGCTGTGCCACCGTTGCCAGGACAAAGACCGACTTTTACAATCGGAATGAAAGTTCCTAAATCGCAACAACAGTCGTTAACACACATTGCTCCTTTCTTGTGGAATAAGAAATAAGATTGATGAGCAAGCTCAAAGGGATCAATAGATATATTGGTCCCTTTTTGCAAGAGAAGTGACGATAGACTCGATGGTATAAATATAGGCGGAGTTTCTTGAAAATAAAAAAACTTTCGTGTAATATTTCAATCCTTGATGTCGGGGCGTAGCGCAGCCTGGTAGCGCACTTGCATGGGGTGCAAGGGGTCGCGAGTTCGAATCCCGCCGCCCCGACCATCATCTGAAATGAGAGTTAACTTCGGTTAGCTCTTTTTTGTTTCTAGAGTATCTTCCTTTACTCCCATTAACATTTCCCAGAATTTCTATTGGGATGTTTTTCCTTGTCTAAATCTCGAAACTGTTCTACTTAGTTCTTTTGGGCCAGATAGCTAACAGTATCAGTGATATCCATTTCTACACTGACGGCGCTATAAATTGTGCCGCAAAGACGATTAAATAATGACTGCAACTCAAGGTGTAGGGCACTCGTTTCGATGGCGCTAGGAATGCCAATGGCTACTCGCTGCATATGAGATTGGGTCAAGCTCAAACCACCTTTAAGAGCGTTATTGCGTTCTTCTCTAAGTTGTTGAGTTAGTCTTTCTCTTTGTGCTTCATCTTGAGTATCAATAATGGCTCGCAAGATCACCAAGCACTGAGAGACTCGTTCGTGGTACAGCAATAATTCCTTTAAACCCGTAGGGCTAAAGTCCTTATTTTTGGCGCATTTTTGCTCTCTTAACACTTCTATTACTCTGTCCATGACAGAAAGCGTAAGCTTGAGAGATCCGTTAACGCTTTTTAAGTTTTGCCAAAGGATTGCTTCTTTTTGCACTAAGGGTTCTTGAATAACACGTGATAAGAACAAACTGATGGTTTCACAGTGTTTGCGGATATAGTTTTCCCGATCGATCAGTTGCAAAATTAACCCATCTTCAGGGTTGCGGTTAAGAAGTTCTGCAGTTGAATTCCAAAAGTCTTGAACTTCTTTTGTACTTTGACCCAGTTCACGACGAGCGACATCGAGTGAGACGGAAGCTGAAACAAAGTTTTCTTTAACAAACAGATTTTTTGCAGATCGAGGAATCAAAGTATTTTGGGAAGGGTTGGGTAACAGTTTTTCTGCCAACTTCGCCATCGGGGCAATAAAAAGTAAACCCGTGATGCCACTGGCAGTATTAAACGCTAAGTGAAAGTAAATTGCAGCGTCAGGGATGTTTGTAAAGAACCTTGAAAGAGGGGCAACTAATGTTAGGCACAGGGCTCCAAGGACAATAAAACTTAAGCGATAAAGTCCATTGACAGTTGGTCCACGACGTCCAAGATGGCCAACAGGCAACGTTGTGATGACTGCGAGTACAGTACTTTCGATATTTGCGCCTAGTACGACCCATAAAGCCGTAGAGACGGGTAATACGCCTGCGCTTAATAGGCCTTGGGTGATGACAACAGCGGCTAGGCTAGAAAAGCATCCCAGTGCCAACAAAGAGCCAGCTAACATGGCCAGGAGAGGCATATCGGCAAGCGTCTGGAAGATCGGAATAAATTCAGTGCTATTGCGAAGTGGTTGGGTGGAGGCAATGATTTGCGCCAATGCCATCATAACGAAGCCCAGGCCTAAAAGAATGCGTCCAAATTGGCCAGAACGTTTTCTTGGGGTATTGTAGAAAAAGAAAAAGGCCCCACCCATGATAAAAAGGGGAGCAAAGGCAGAAATGTTAAAGCTTAGGATGCGCGCAATGAATGCGCTTCCCAAGTCAGCTCCCATAATGGCGCTTAGGGCAATGGCTGTTGTAACAACGCCTTCGGATTGAAGGCCTGCAACCAAAAGGGTGGCAGCAGTTGAGCTTTGCAAAAGGCTTGAGAGACAAAAGCCAGCAATAAAGCCCTTAAAACGGTTTTGTAATTGGTGAGAAAGTACGTCTCTTAAGGCTAAACCAAAGGTGCGCAACATGGCAGTTTTTACCATGTAGGTGCCCCATAGTAAAAGGGCAATGCCACCGAGAAGTTGAATAATCGGATGCATACAAAGCCTCCCAAATTAAGCTTGTGGGACTTCGTCGCGGTTAAAGAAAGAGCTCTTGTAAGTCAGAGAGGTAGTTCCAGCCGGTTTCAGTAGCCACAATGCGGTTTAGCGGATCTGGCATTAATTTGAAACTTTGAGCCTTTTTCACGGCATTTTCAATATCTTTTAATGTCAAATCTGTTCTTTCTAACAGTGTATCAATGCTAACACCCTCTTTGAGGCGAAGAGCATTTAACATAAATTCAAAAGCCTGTTCTTCTCGATCAACTAAGTGGGATTGACTAATAGCGGAGTCGTTGAGCGCATGACGCATAAAACTGTCAGGCTGCGCGTAACGAACTTCTCGTAAAATTTTTCCGTCTTTTGTTGTAATTTTGCTGTGCGCGCCGGCTCCGCAGGCTAAGTAGTCCCCAAATTGCCAATAATTTAAATTGTGCTGACAGCGATGACCTGGTTTTGCGTAACCAGAGATTTCATAGTGCTCAAAACCGTGAGATTCAAGCGTGTTCACAACAGTCTCTTGCATTTGAGCACAAACATCTTCATCGGGAATATTTTCTGGTGTCTTTTTGGCAAAAATCGTATTGGGCTCGATCGTTAACTGATAAAAAGACAAATGCGTGCTATCGGCCTTTAGTGCTTCTGAGAGGTCAAATTCGAGCTCAGAGAGCGTTTGTGACGGTAATGCATACATCACGTCCAAATTGAAGTTGTCAAAGCACTGGTGGACGATTTCAATGGCTTGCCAAGCTTGGGTTCGGTTGTGAATACGACCTAGTCGCTTAAGTTTATCGTCACTAAAACTTTGAATTCCCATCGATAGGCGATTAACGCCCGCCGAACGATAAGCTTGAAAGTGCTCGCTATCGATGGTGCCGGGGTTGGCCTCCATCGTAATTTCGATATTTGAATCAAGTTGGTACGTCTTGGCAACTTCGTTTAAGAATGTTTCTAGGGCTTGTGGAGGGATCAATGAAGGCGTCCCACCCCCAATGAAAATGCTTTTTAGAGGGCGATTTTCAATTAATGTACGGCTGGCTTTCATGTCGGCAATGAGGGCCGACATGTAATTTTGCGTCGCCTCGGTTTGGCAAGCAGGAAGAGCGTGCGAATTAAAGTCGCAATAAGGACACTTTCTGACGCACCAAGGCCAGTGCACATAAAGCGAGAGTGGGATGTCTTTAGCGATCATAATGCCCAACGACGCTTCATTTCTTCGATTAATTTCACCATGGCAAGGCCGCGATGGCTGATGGCGTTTTTCGCTTCTGTGGTCAGCTCTGCAGCCGTTTTACCTTCATTGGGAAGGTAAAAATATGGGTCGTAACCAAAGCCACCGTCACCTTTAGGTTCATCAATGACTTCGCCATACCAACGACCTTCTGCAATGATGGGTTCAGGATCCTCAGGATGACGAACGGCAACTAAGACACAAGTGTAGTGAGCTGCACGGTTCGTTTGTCCTTTTAATTTTTCGATTAAAAGAGCGTTATTTTTAGCGTCATCAGAGGGCTCACCAGCAAAGCGAGCGGATAAAACTCCGGGTAATCCACCCAAGGCATCAACGCAAATACCAGAGTCATCAGCAATGGCCGGCAATCCCGTTTCACGGGCGGCATGGCGTGCTTTCGTTAAACAATTTTCTAAAAATGTACCGTAAGGTTCAGGAGCAGAAGCAACATTAAATTCACCTTGCGGATGCACATCAACATTTAATGGCTCAAGTAAGCGATTGAACTCACGAAGCTTGCCTTTATTGTTACTAGCGAGAACGATTTTCATAAAATTTATCCTCCGTTAAGCAAGGGCTTTGCGCTGTGCTTCAATGAGTTGAGCAATGGCATCTTTAGCCAATTGTGTCATCGTATTCATTTCTTCTTGGCTAAAGGGTTCACCTTCTGCAGTTCCTTGAATTTCAACAAAACGACCGTCAGAAGTCATCACAAAATTCATGTCGGTGCCACAGTGGCTATCTTCTTGATAATCCAAGTCCACAACGGGGGTTCCATCATAAATGCCAGCACTAATAGCTGCGACATGTCCCTTCAATGGTGACTCTGCGATTTGACCCTTTTCAATCATGGTTTGAGCGGCCAAAGCCAAAGCTACCCAAGCACCCGTAATAGAGGCACAACGCGTGCCACCGTCGGCTTGAATAACATCACAGTCCAATTGGATCGTAAAGCCAGGAATTTTCGTACGATCAACAATAGCTCGCATGGAACGGCCAATGAGACGTTGAATTTCTTGAGTGCGTCCAGATTGCTTACCCTTAGCAGCCTCACGATCGCAACGCGTATGTGTGGCACGAGGTAAAAGACCATATTCCGCTGTAACCCAACCTTCAGGTTTATCCTTCATAAAACGAGGTACACCTTCAGTCACAGATGCGGTACAGATAACTTTAGTTTCGCCTACCTCAATGAGCACAGAGCCCTCGGCGTGTTTCGTGTAATGGGTTGTGATACGTACCGGTCGCATTTCGTGCGTTTGGCGGCTGTAAGAGCGTTCTAACATAGTATTAACCTCAAAAAATTCTAGAAAATAGCTAATTATTCTTCGTTGTGTTTTTTCTTGCTACGGGGCTCAAAAATCATCGATCCGCCCATTGCGTTGGTCCAAGGACCAACCAAGCGCGGATGCGTTTCCCAGTGTTGTCCGTTGTCGTGGCTTACGCAAAATCCTTTGTTGGTTTGTGCGTACAAAACGCCATCTCTAGCATCAATAGCTACAAACATACCGAAATCTTTTCCGATGTAACGTGGATGCCAAAAACGACCCTCTTGGCTTGCGACATAAATGCCCTTTTCACAAGCTGTCAATAAGGCACCATTAAAGGACAATAAAGAAAAGAAGTGCCCGCAGGTAGAGCCTTCGTAGCGCATGCGCCAACGAGCACCAGAGGCGGCTTGATAAATGCCCTTGTTGGTACAGGCGTAAAGCATATTGCCAAAGCTTTCAATATCAACGTAGTCTTCGCCTTTGCGTTGTGGACAAACCTTTTCAAAGTTAGGACTATCTAAGTCAGAAGCAAATAGCCCAAGGCTAGTGACAACATAAAGTTTGTCACGGTGTACCGTTAAACCAAAAAGCGTGCCCAAAGGGTCAGCCTCATCTTGATAGAAGATGTGCCAATTTTCACGTTTGTCGAAGCTTCGCTCAATACGATTAAACAGGTAGTTGAGGCGAAAGCTTCCCTCATTGCTATCGATAACTAACGGCATAAGTCAAATCCGGGAATTTCAAACAAAAGAACTTCAATATTGTAAGTCGGCAGTGTAAGTTTACACTGGCAAACAGTTACAGGAAGTACAAATCACAGAAAACATCCATCATCAAATAAGTAAATACGAATAAGCCAGTTACGGAGAGATGTTGTAAAAAAGATACATATGCAATTTTAATGTTGTTTCTGTTTAAAGTGCTTATTAATCAATTAGATATATTGTTTTTTGATGTTGTCGAGTTTGTTGTTCTCATATAGGTGCACACCCCAATATGGTTGACTATTGGAAATGATTCGAGCAACAATGCCACTTAGGCAGAACAATTCTGCGTTTTCCCCTGAGAGGGAAACTTTCTTATACAAAAAGGTAGTACATCATGAAAAAAACTTTAGCTGCTGTCGCCGTGTTGGGCGCATTTGCTGGTTCCGCTTTGGCTGCTGACGTCACGCTCTATGGTCGCGTTAACCTTGGTCTCAATTATGTCCATGCTGATGACGGTTCTACGACGTCTGATTCTTGGTCTCTTAACTCTGGTGATGCCACGGGTTCCCGTTTTGGTTTGAAGGGTTCTGAACAAATCTCTGAAGGCTTGACGGTTGGTTTCCAATTGGAACATGGTTTTAACGCTGATGATGGTTCTGATTCCAGCTCCAAGGCTTTCCATCGTGAATCCCGTCTCTATGTTGCTACGGACTATGGTACGTTGCATTTAGGTCGTTTCGGTGCATTGGATTCTGGTACGGGTTCTTTGGACATCGTTGGTGGCTTGACGGCAGCCGGTACGGGTTATGGTGACATCATTGCTGACCAAAGTCGTGTGTTCAAGACCTACAGTCGCTTGGATAACTCCATCGCTTACGTTTCTCCTGAGTTCGCAGGTGTCAAGGTTACCGCTATGGTTTCTTTAGGCGGCGGTGCATCTAAGGACTTGCGTAAGTTTACGATTACACCGGATGGTGTCTCTTTTGGTGACTTAGGAGAAGGTGAAGCTTCATCTGATGTCGATCGTTACTACGCCTTGGGTGTTAGCGGCCAATGGGGTGCCTTGGGTGCTGGTTTGGTCGTCAGCCAATTAGATAAGGGCAACGACACTTACAGTGCTTCTATTTCTGCTGATTTAACAAAGCCAGAGGTTAAGGGTTCTATTTCTCACGCTGATGACGGTACAAACGTTACTGCTGGTGTGAACTACGACTTTGGCGTTGCTAAGGCCTACTTGGCAGGTAACTATTACAAGGCAGGTAAGGTTGTTGGCGAAGGTTTTAAACTTACCGAAGCAGGTTTAAAGGACGATAGCCCGGAAACGGATATCTCTTCTTGGGGTGTGAGCACGAGCGTGGAAGCTCCGGTTGCTGCAGGTACATTCGTCGCAGCTATTGGTTATGGTGTTACAACGGATGATGCTAAGGCTAAGGATCAAGACACTGAAGTCTTGAACGTTGGTGCCTTCTACAAGTATCCGTTGAGCAAGCGCACGTACGTTTATGCTGGTGCTGGCTATGACCAAGAAAAGCCTGATGGTAAGGACACGAAGAAGACTTACGAAGTCATTTCTGGTATCGCCCACCAATTCTAATCTGATCTCGTAAATTTCAGATTTACTGATTAGATAAAAATAAGGCCTCAACGGTGACGATCGTTGGGGCCTTAGTCTATCTAGAGCATTTATATCTGCTCTAATCTCTCACAGGTAATGAGCACTAACGTGTATCATTACGTCTGATCTAATTTGTCTAACCTGATGATTGTTCAAACAATTATCTTTTTGTGCACCGGATGAAAACCGTGACCGCGAAAAAACTATTCCTTCGCAGCTTTGGCTGCCAAATGAACGACTACGACTCTGAAAAAATTGCCGATCTTTTAAAAGAAAAATCTGGCTATGAACTCACAGATAAAGTCGAAGAAGCTGATTTAGTCGTCTTTAATACCTGCTCTATTCGTGAAAAGGCTCAAGAGAAAGTTTTCTCTGATTTGGGGCGTGTTCGTGAAGCTAAGAAAGAGGCAGGAAAAGCTGACATGTTGATTGCAGTGGGTGGCTGTGTAGCAAGCCAAGAAGGCAAGAAGATTCTTTCTCGAGCTCCGCATGTCAATATCGTCTTTGGTCCTCAAACATACCATCGTTTGCCCGCAATGATTGAAAAATGCGAGCAAACCAAAAAGCCCCAAGTGGATATTTCTTTCCCCGAAATTGAAAAGTTTGATCACTTGGCAGAACCGCATGCACAAGGTGCTTGTGCCTTCGTTTCCATTATGGAAGGTTGCAGCCAATACTGCTCGTACTGCGTTGTTCCGTACACGCGAGGTGAAGAAATTTCTCGTCCTTTGACAGATGTTTTATTAGAGGTGGCTAAGCTTGCTGCACAAGGCGTGAAGGAAGTAACGCTTTTAGGACAAAACGTTAATGCCTATCGTGGTGAGACACCTGATGGTGAAATTGCAGACTTTGCAATGCTCTTAGAGTACGTTGCTGAAATTGATGGTATTGAGCGTATTCGTTACACGACCTCTCATCCGAAGCACTTTACGCAACGTTTGATTGATGCTTACGGCAAGATTGATAAATTGGTTAATCACGTGCACTTGCCAGTTCAATCGGGCTCTGACCGTATTTTGGCCGCTATGAAGCGTGGTTATACGGCGTTAGAGTACAAGTCCATCATTCGTCGTTTGCGTGCTGTACGCCCCGATATTGCGATTGCAACGGACATTATTGTGGGTTTCCCTGGTGAAACGCAAGAAGACTTCGATGCAACGATGCAATTGATGGAAGATGTGGGTTTTGACGCAAGCTTCTCTTTTGTCTATAGCCGACGTCCTGGAACACCCGCAGCTTACTTGCCTGATGATACGCCGCAGGAAGTGAAGTTAAAGCGTCTGCAATTATTGCAAGCCAAGAATGAAGCGAAGGCTCACGAGATTTCTGAATCCATGTTATGGACTACGCAACGCGTTTTGGTTTTAGGTCCTGCTCGACGCGGCGAAGGCATGATGTCTGCTCGTACAGATAATAATCGTGTAGTGAACTTTAAGGGTGATGTGAGCCTTACTGATCAAATGGTCTTGGTAAAGATTACAGACGTCTTCCCACACACCTTAGGTGGCGAATTGGTTCAAAGTGAGGCTTAACAGCAATGAGTAGTGAAGAAAAGGTTTTGTCCTTAAGTTTGGACTTGGAAAATTCAGATCTCGCTGCTTTAGTTGGTCCTATGGATGCGAATTTGCGCCAAATCGAAATGATTTTGGATGTCTCTATTTCTCGTCGTGGCCACAATTTCCGAATTGCAGGTGAAACACAAAAAGCGCGAGATGCATTTGCTGCAATCCAAGCATTTGCCGCTAAAGTGCCGCAATTAGATGGCGAGTTAACGACAGATGACGTTCAACTCTATTTTGTTGGCGAAGCTGCTAAAAAGATTGATGGGGACTCGGTTAATACGCCCACTCTTCATACAAAGCGTCGAGAGTTACAAGGTCGCACCCCGCGTCAAAATGACTATATTCAAGCCATTTTGGATCATGACATTGCTTTTGGTATCGGGCCGGCGGGTACGGGTAAGACGTATTTAGCCGTAGCAGCTGCCGTTGACGCTTATGAGCGTGATCGAGTCGAGCGTATTATCTTAACTCGTCCTGCCGTGGAAGCTGGGGAGCGATTGGGGTTTTTGCCGGGTGATCTTTCTCAAAAGGTGGATCCCTATTTACGACCGCTTTACGACGCCTTATTTGACCTTTTAGGCTTTGATAAGACGCAACGCTTACTCGAGCGTCAAACGATTGAAATTGCGCCTCTGGCTTATATGCGTGGTCGTACTTTAAATAACGCTTTTGTCATTTTGGACGAAGCACAAAATACCACGCCAGAACAAATGAAAATGTTCTTGACGCGCATTGGTTTTGGTTCGAAGGCCGTGATCACGGGTGACGTGACGCAGATTGACTTACCTCGTGGAACGCGCTCGGGTTTGGTTGAGGCACAAAACGTATTAGCCGGTGTTCGTGGCATTGCGATGACTTACTTTACAGCTGCTGACGTTGTGCGTCATCCGTTAGTGGCACGTATCGTTCAAGCTTATGCCAAGGCCGATGAAAAACGAGCTCAAGAGCGTGAAGCACAACGTAACGAATATCATCGAGATTAAAAATGTCGAAATTAACGGTTCAATTTATGGAAAATGGCGAGTTTGACTTGCCTAGTGAAGACACGATGCGTACTTGGATCGCGGCTTGTATTGAGCGCGATACAACGCTAAATGTGCTCTTTGTTGACGAAGATGAAGGCTTTGCTTTGAATAGTCAATATCGCCATAAAGACTACGCGACAAATGTTTTAACGTTTGACTATCAACACGAACCCGAAGCGATTGCCGATTTGGCAATTTGTGTGCCGGTATTGGTGCGTGAAGCCAAAGAGCAAGAAAAGTCTTTTGAAGAGCATTTGGCACACTTACTTATTCATGGAGCATTGCATGCTCACGGCTACGACCACATGAATGACGAAGAAGCCGAAGTGATGGAGACAAAGGAAATCAAAGCACTTATGAAACTTGGTTTTGATAATCCATACGCAGATCGAGAGTTGTCTTAATTAACACGGTTGAGATTAGAATTATGGCGGTCAAATCCCTCAAACAAACTTACCTTGCCATGCGATCTCAACCGATGTGGTCGTTATTGGCATCAGATAATGCTCCAGAGACCTTGTCTTTACTTCAGGTGCTGTTGTTCAATGAAGACCGAGCGTTGCCAGCTTCGCTTTTTATAAATCGGCTAGAAATCCTACTCAATGAGCTGACTTCAGAAACGGTAAATCATGCTCAAACACTAGCAAAAGCCAATCAATGGCGTAATGCTGGGTATATCAACTTACGCTATATGGAAGGGCAGGATGAACCAGTGTATGAATTGACTTCCTCCGCTCATGAGGCGATTCGGTTTATTTCTGGCCAACGCTCTAGCCGAACTTCCCCGACTGAAAGTCGATTAGAGTTACTAATTCACGCCATTCGAAAAATTGCGCAAGACACGGATGAAAATATTGAAACTCGAATCGAACGATTAGAGGCAGATAAAGGCCGTATTAATCAGCAGATTGAGCAATTAAAGGCTGGACATCTGGTGATGGCAGACGATCAGGAGATTCTTGCCCAAGTACAAGATATTTTGGAGATGGTGGAGGGATTAAATGGGGACTTCTACCGTGTTAGAGATCGTTTTCGAGAGCTTTCGCAAGCCTTTCACGAAGACATTATGGAAAATGAAGGTACGGCGGGATCCATTTTAGATGAGTTTTTTTCGGGTTACGATCGTATTGCAGAAAGTGATGAGGGTAAATCTTTTCGAGCGTTTTATGCTTTCATGAATAATCCAGAGGCCATAGAGCAAATTGAAGACGCTATTGAGAGTTTGCAAGATCGTGAATTTTGGAGCCTACTGTTATCAGATAAAGAACAAAAAGATCTTTTGTATTTACGAAGAAATTTGAATTTACGGGCAAGAGAAACACAGATGATTATGAAGCTATTGGCTTCATCTCTTAAGCACGTTGTACAAAGTCGAGACTATTTGAGAAATCGACGAATTGTTGATTTGATTGGGCAGGCACGGCATGATGCGTTGCTCTTGAGAGAGATAGTTTCTCCCAACCGTCAGTTGTATACATTGCCGCAAAGCAGTGCTCAGATCATCAGTTTAAGCAATTTAGAGTTATTTGATCCTCAAACGGACGCGACGCTGGTTCCGATGATTCGTCCTGAAGTGCAAGTTGTTGATTTAGACGCCTTGTCTGAGCGTGTAATGGCTGCGGAAATCAATTACCCTTGGTTAAAAGAGTGCGTTGAAGCAGTTCTTGCGACTCAATCTCGTGCCTCTGTGGCTGATGTATTAGAGCGTTTTCCTGCTAATCAAGGGCTCGCCAGTATCGTGGGACTAATAAGTTTGGCTGTTCGTCATGGAGTGCTCGTTCAAAATGAGCAGGAACGTGTGTCGTGGGAAGATCGTCTAGGACAGACTGTTAGCGCCCATATCCCTATGTTGATTTTTAATGAAGAAACTTTGAAAAAGTGGCGCTTGCGCGGCCTTTAAAGGGGGAAAAGAATGAAACAAACTCAAATGTTGGAACAACACGACATTTCAATAAACGAGCCCTTATACGAAGGCGATCGTGGTGACTTAACCTTTGAACAGAGGCAACTTCTGGTCTTGCTTTTAAAGGGTCCTTATTTGTTGCGTTCAGAACGCCCCAATGTTTGGAATGTACTCTTAATGAGTAAGGAAGTTGTAGATACTGTTTTAAGTAACCTTTTCTTAGAGTTGGTGGTTGATGATGATATTGGGGTTGCGTTTTGTCGCCAAGCAAATACTGGAGAGTTAGAAGCCCCGCAACTTCTGCGTCAGCTCTCTTTATCTTATTTAGACTCAGTTTTATTGTTGGAGCTCCGCCAACGCTTACTGAGTGCGGAGGTAAAGGGTGAAAAGGCCTTGATTGCGTTAGAAACAGTTGAAGAGCTTTTGAAATCATTCGATCCTACCTCAAAGAGCAATGAACGCCTTTTTAAGAGTCATGTGCAAGCAATTTTGAAACGACTTCAGACGCGAAAGATATTGAAAAAAGTAGGTGATAACACACATCTATATGAGATTTGTACGGTGTTGAAGCTACTTTTCAATGTTGAAGAGATTGTGCAATTAACTCAGGCCTACAAACAGAAGGCTAAACGAGACTTTGAAAACCAATTCGATGCCGAAGATCTAAGCACTCAAGAAGAGGAGCTCTAAAGATGGAAAATATGACAGACTCTTTGTTTCAAGGCGATGCCATTGAGCAGTTCCGCATGAGGCGATTTCAAGTTTTCAATTGGGGAACGTTTAGTGGTTTACATGACATTGCTATTTCGTCAGAAGGTCACCTCTTTATTGGGGGGTCTGGCTCAGGTAAGTCAACCCTTTTAGATGCAATGAGTGTACTGCTGACTCCGGGTGTCATCAATTTTAATGCAGCCGCTCGTGAGGGAGAAAAGCGTAGCGACCGAACCCTTTTGAGCTATATGCGTGGGGCTTGGACGACTCAACAAGATGAAGAAGGTCGTTCGGTTTTACAGTACCTTAGAAAGCAATCAACGTGGACGGCTTTAGCTTTAACTTACGAAAGTGGGGCAAGTGTTGTGACGTTGATGTTTGTGGGAGTTATTCGCGGAAGTTCCAACGATGATGCTCGCGTTTTGCGTCATTATTATGTTGTTCCAGACACGGTTGAATTGTCTGAATTATCCGATTTCTCCAAGTATAACTACGATTGGACATTTATTAAAAAACGATTACCTCAAGCTAAGTCTTATCCACGGTTTGCCCCCTATTGTGAAAACTTTCGAAAGGTCTTTGGCATTGAAGAAGAGACAGTTTTTAAACTTTTACACAAAGCACAGTCAGCGCGTAATCTGGGTGACTTAAATCAGTTTTTGCGTAAATTTATGCTTGATGTGCCAAAAACATTTGAAGTGGCAGATCTTTTGGTGAATCAATTCACAGAACTTTATGAAGCCCATTCAACTGTTGTAAAAGCGCGCGATCAAGTCCAACTTTTGACACAAGCTCGGAGTCACTATCAAAAGCTTCTGCAAGCCCAAAAAGCCAAGAGTTATTTGGAAGAACTTAGAAATTACTTGCCAGTGTGGCATTTAAGACAACAAAGTCGTCTCTTGGCAGTGGAGCTTCCGAAGGCACAGGAGAGGATGGGACAGGCTAATCTACAGTATGAACAACTTTGTCTTCAAAGAGAAAGTGTCAATGCTCGCATTGATGAGCTTACTCGTCTTTACTATGCTCATGGTGGAGATCGCTTGATTCAAATGAAGGCAGAGCTAGAACAAGCAAAAAAACAGCTAGTTGTTGCTCAGAAAATCCGAGATCGTTATGGAGAACAACTTCAAACTTTAAATTTGTCCTTACCGAGTACATTTGATGAATTTTGCTTGCTTGGTCAGACATTGAAAGATTTGCAAGAAGATGCTGCAGAACAAATTCTTTCTTTGCGCCACTCTCACGACATAACGTTAGTGCAAAAATCAAAAAAAAGTGACGAATTTAAATCGCTGAATCAAGACATTAAGACAATGGAGGCAACAACTTCCAATCTTCCAGCTCATTTGTTACAACTTCGTTCAGAATTAGTTAAACATCTTGAGTTAACCGAAGCGGATGTACCTTTTGTGGGCGAGCTCCTAGAAGTTCAAGAACAGGAACAAGCATGGCAAGGTGCTATAGAGCGTGTCCTGCACAACTTTGCAACATCTCTTTTGGTGAGCGATAAACACTATCGAAGTTTTATTGCCTACGTCAATGAACATCATTTGGGAGCTCGATTGGTTTTTCATCGAGTCAGAAAGCCGGCAGACGGACCGCTATCTCTTTATGAAAATACCTTGGTAGATAAGCTTACGATTAAAGACGGTCCGTGGCAACAGTGGGTGGAAAGAGAGCTTGCAGAGCGTTTTAATTACGCTTGTGTTGCAAAAGTGGAAGAGATGGCCCGTTATGAGCGCTCGATTACTTTAGCTGGACAAATTAAACACAACCGTACACGCCATGAAAAGGACGACCGGTTCAATATTCACGACAGACGTCGTTGGGTATTGGGCTTTTCAAATGCTCAGAAATTAGAACTTTATAAGCAAAGTGCTCGCACTTTGGCGCAGGAGATTGCACGATTAGATGCAGAGTTAGAAAAAATAGCAACGCAAGAAAAACAAACAAGTCGCCAGATTCAAAGTGCGCGTGTGGCGCTAGAGTACGAGTGGGGAGAAATTGATACAGGGAGTTTGTTGTCACAATGTCGTAGTCGACAACAATCCTATGATAAAGCTCTAGAAAATAGTCAAAATCTTATGCCAATAGAGCAAGAGCGAGAAACATTGAAACAGCAAACTTTAGAGCTTGAACGTGAAAAAGAAAAAGCCTATAGCTTCTGGCAAGAGTGTAAGAGCAAACAAGAAGAGTTAGCTAAGGAAAGTGATTCAGTCAGAGAATCTCTTGCAAAAATTTCAATTAAAGATGATTGTGAACAAGGCATCGAGCCTTACATGCAAAGGGTGAAAATCAAGCTTACTTTGAAAAATCTGTCTAATTTTCACGATCAAATTTCAGCATTCTTATTGAATGAGCAAGATGCACAGATGAATGTCATTGCCGAGGAGACATTGCAAACGACATCACGTTTTGCTGAGTTTAAGCAAAGGTGGACAGAATCGACATTGCAGCTAGATACCTCGTTGATGAGCGCTTCTGAATATTTTGAAAAACTTGATGATCTACTAAAGGAAGGGTTGCCTCGCTTTGAAAAGAAATTTAAAGATTTACTGACGAATGAAGTTCGACAAAATTTAACCGATTTATATCGAGAAATTGATGACGAACGGCGTTTAATTAAGTCTCGCCTACAAGATGTTAACCAGAGTTTGACCAAGGTTGCCTTTAATCGTATTGGAGACCAAGAATCCCATTTACGTATTGATATCGCAGATAAGAATTTGCCAGAAGTTCAGGAGTTTAAAAAACTTCAAAAGCAAATTATGGAAATTGATTTGACACAAAAAGAATTAAAGTCAGAGCATGCTGAACGTTACTTTAATTTGGTCAATACATTGGTTCAAAAGTTTAATGTTAATGGTAAGGATTTGGCGTCACAACGTTGGCGTGAGCGTGTTTTGGATGTGCGGCAACATATGGATTTCTATGGTGTTGAGTATGAACTCACTGAGGATGGGGAACGCACGGTCGAAGTTTATCAAAGTGCAGCAGGTAAATCCGGAGGACAACGTCAAAAACTAACAGTAACGTGCTTGGCAGCAGCGCTTCGTTATCAGTTAGGAGGCAAGGAGACAGACTATCCACGCTATGCCGCAGTTATCTTGGATGAGGCTTTCGATAAAGCCGATAGTGAATTTACCGACATCGCATTAAATATATTTAAGGATTTTCACTTTCAAATGATCATTGCAACGCCCGAAAAATCTGTGATGACGTTAGATCCTTATGTTGGTGGTACAACCTATGTGGTTTGCAAAAATCGTAATCAATCTTCTGTATTGAATGTTGTTTATGATTCAAAAACAGGTCACTTCGCTCCATTGAGTTAATAAGGTAATTTCGTGAGAAGTATTGAGGATATTCGATCTACATTGGCTTCAAAAGAGCAACGTTCTCGTGTTACTTGGTTCAAACAGGAAGTCAAGCAAGAGGGGTTTAAGTCTTTTGATTATTCTCTGAGAGCGCCAACACAAAAAGAGGCTAGTCGCAGTTTAAATGCTCTCGATCGGTGGATTATTCAGTGGCGTAATGTCGATATTTGTGGCGTAGAAGTCATTTGGAAGTCGGTCTATTGGTCGTGGTTAGGGGGTGAGCGTTCGATTCCACAAAGGATTCGATTTTTAACTCCAGAGGGTGTTTACACTTTTTTGAATTTATTACATCAGTGGAAAAGAGCTATTAAACGGATTGAGCTTGCCAGATCGTCACAGTTTGCAGAAGGGTTGTTAAGTCTTGCTCAGGAGCGTCATTTACTGTGGGAATCAACTGACGAGGAGTTTGATCGCTACCTAAATATTTGTAGATGGCTTTTTGATCATTATCCGGCAGATTGTTATATTCGCGAAATCCCTGTGGAGGGAGTGGATACAAAGTGGTTAGAGAGACGCCGTAGCGCAGTTGCACGAGTTGTCTGCGCAAAAAGAGGGATTCCATACAATCTTGTCGACTTTTTTAAGTCTTGTGGATTTAAAGAGCTTCCGCAAACAGTAAGAGTTCTGCATGGACAGATATTTGTCACAGGTTTACCAAGTGACGAAATGGTGCAATTAACACCTAATACTCTGAATCAGGGGGAACCTAAAGCTGTTGTCATTGTAGAAAATATTCAAACTGGTCTTAGCATTGATGTGCCATCGTCAATTCCTGTTTTAATGGGTCTGGGCTTTGCTCTGGATGTTTTGAGTAAGATTCGTTGGCTACAAAGGGTTCCTCTTTATTATTTTGGAGATTTGGATGTTCATGGTTTGTTGATTCTTTCCAATCTAAGACAGCTATTTCCTCAAACTCAATCGTTTTTAATGAGTGAATCAACGCTTATAAAATGGAAACATTTATCCGTTAAGGACCCAACGGAACGTCTAACAATTTCTCCTTCTCAACTCACAGAAAGCGAGATGCATTTGTTTAAAATATTGCAAAAAGACTATTTGAGATTAGAGCAAGAACGCATTCCTTTGTCAGAAATTAATGAGGTTTTGCAAGGGATTTTTCAGAGATAATTGTTTTTAGAGAAAATCGCCAGAAACCTTGGGGATATTGCAAAAGCACGTGGTATGAGTCAACTGGTTCGCAAAACAGGTCTTTCTCGTAAAAGCCTCTAGCGTTCTTTATCCGGCGAAGGTCGTTCGGAGTTTGCAACGATCTTGAAAGTGTCTCGTGCACTTGGCTTTAGTGTGGCACTATGTATCAGTGAAAAACATGGCGGACGGGGCTGCCCCAGTCCTTTTTCACCCTAGCAGACTAGGGTGGCCACGCTGATAATATCCAAAGAATCAAGGCGATAGCCGAGATTACTCGATGAGCAGAAAACTGAACATCCACGTTGACTTTTACAGCAAACTCCGTAAAGCCCCTGATCAGTGAGGGGTGGATGTCAACTCAACGCGTGGCATATTATCGGCATGAGATGGTTTTTTAGGTTTCATCTCACGCCTCCAACGCCCAGTGGTTCGAAGCTCTGGGCGTTAGTTTTTTCGGTTTTGTTTTCAACCGTTGAGAGGGATTCTCAACGGCGATTGCTCGACTCCAACAAACAACCAATCCAATCTTCCCAATGCCTCCTCATCCTGATGCTGCCGTAAAGGATAAGATTAACGAGTTTGATCTGATCAATTTTTCTCCACTATATCCTAATCTTTTCCTAATGGAGTAGTCACTTGAATTGGCATAAGCAGAATCAGACCAATCACAAAGAACATCCCTGTTGCCAATAAGGCAAAGCGATGGTCATTATTGGTAACCCAAGTTAGGATCCCGTAGGTCATTGGACCGATAATATTGGCTATCCATAAGGCCATATTCCAGAAAGAATAAAATGCCGCGGTTTGAGAGCTGGGGGCTAAGGCACCCACTAAGGCTCGTCCTGCGGATTGGCTAGAACCCATTGCAATGCCAGCAAGGTTAGCCGCGACCCAAAACACAGGTTTTGTTTCGGCAAAATACCCAACACCAATCATGCCTAACCACACAACAAGTGTGAGCATTAAAGCGTATTTGTGACCAATGCGGTCTTCGATATAGCCGAATGCAAAAGCACCGATGGCTGCCGTGACATTGACGAGCAATACCATGAAAATGGTTTCAGCTTCACTAAAACCCATCACTTGATTGGCATAGATGGCAGCCAGGGTGACGACTACGGCTATGCCGGCTTGGAAAAAGAGCCCACTTGCAACTAAATATGCAAAGTTTTTGTGTTGTGGTAATGACTTAAATGTTGTGACTAACGATGCTTGAGATTCTTTGACCAACGTTAAGAATCGAGCATGTGTGCGAGGCGTTGCACGCTCTTTAAGCCAAAGAGCCAATGGCGTTGCAGCAATCAAAAAGACGATAGCAGTGACCAACATTGTGTAAGGGACATAGTCTTGAGCTTGTGCGCCATTGGCTTGCATGATGCTAACAATGACTAAACTAATCCCAAGTGTTAAAAGGCCTCCACAATAGCCAAAACTCCATCCCCAACCAGAGACTTTTCCTAAAGACTCAGCAGGCGCTAGCTCTGGTAAAAAAGCTGAATTAAGGGTTTCGCCGACGTTATAGCCAAAATTGCTAATAATCACCATGGCAATGGCAAGTAAAATGCTTCCATCGCTCGTGAAGTACAGTCCTAATGTGCCTAAAATGCACAAAAGACTCATTAAAATAACCCAGAATTTTTTGTTGGCTTTAAGGTCTGCAGCGGCACCGATAAAAGGCATCAACACAATCGAAAGAATGTTGCTTGCCGCAATAACCGTAGTCCATAAAAGTGTCGCCCAAGAGGCATTGCCACAAATAACACCTACAAAGTAAGCATTGAAAACAGCCGTTAGAACAACGGTTGTATAACCGGAATTAGCAAAGTCAAAAGCCGACCAAGCCCATATTTCTTTTTTGCTAACGCCTTCTTTTAAGTGTTTGGAGGAGAAGAATTCCATAGTGATAATTGTGGTTAAAGATGAGCTAAGGTACGGATGTGAGCAATAACTGAGCGAGCAAGACTTCGTCGCTCATAGCCGCCTTCTAAGACACTGACAATACGTCCTTGACAGACTGCGTGGGCAATGTCATCAATGATGCGCGTCATATGCGCATAATCTAAATCAGAAAAATCCAATTGGGCCATGACTTCATTGGCATGAGCATCAAAGCCAGCTGAAATTAAAATCAATTCAGGTTGAAGCTTTTGGATGATGGGTTCCCAGACATTACGGATAATTTCGCAGGCTTCGTCGCCTGTTGCTCCTGGAGATAAGGCTTCATTGTGAATATTATTGGCTGAAAAGCCGCCTCCCACATGTGGGAAAATGCCTTCTTGGAATAGCGAAAAGAAATCAATATCTTTTCGATTTTTCACAATGTCTTCAGTCCCATCGCCATGATGAGCGTCAAAATCAATAATTACGACGTGTTTAAGTTTTAAAACCTCTACAGCGTAAAGAGCGGCAATTGCAACATTATTGAAGATGCAAAAACCACCTGCACCATTGCGATGCGCATGGTGACCAGGAGGTCGAACCATGCAAAATGCATTACGAAGTTTGCCACTCATGATCTGGTCAACCGCATCTAAAACGCACCCCGCCGACTCTAGCGCAGTGTTAAAAGAACCGGAGCAAATCGCCGTATCTTCACTGATATAGGCGATTTCTTGGGGTACTTGAGGCGTTTTTTCTTTGACTAATGAAAGATAACTTTCATCATGTGCACGAAGGATATCGGCTTCTGTTGCTTTGCGTTGACTTTCAATATGGTTAAACGCTTGATAGAGACCACTCGCAACTAAGCGCTCTTCAATCGCCTCAATTCTTAGCGGTGATTCGGGGCTTCGCTCATCAGTGATGTGTTCAAAGCACGAGCGATGGGACAAAAGTCCAGTAGGTGCAAGCAATTTCATAGATAATGACGTGCGGAAACCTCCGTCTTAATGACGGGGGCTATTGACTAGCAGTAACTAGGGTAATTTTTAAAAATTAATTTTCATAAGCAAATTTTAACAAATGCCGCGGAACTCCTTGTGTACGAAGAATCGGTTCTTCAGAAAATTGTTTTTGCATTTTTGATCTCTACATAATTTGATTGAAAAAATGAGAATCAAAATTCCGAATCTAGGACCTTATTTCAGTACAATTTAACAATCTTTAAAGAGTCACAAAGTTCCTAATGGTATTGTGGAGTTACCGATGTTAAACACTGAACAAATGTCGAGCGCTTTAAATGGAATGTACTGGGATACTGGTAATCAAGATTTTCAGATTCCATATATCGGTGACACCAAAAAAGCATCTTTTATTTTCAGAAAAAATCTAGCATCGATTACATGGAACTGCATGGCGTCTTTAGAGAAAAATCCGACAACACTTCCTCAAACACAAACAATCCTTAAAGGCCAATCTGTAGGCGGAGTTAGTATTTTTGACCTGATGCAGGTTAAAAATTATGGAGATGGTGCAAAAGAACTTCTAAGATTGCTAGAAAACAATCGATTTAGTTTAGACCTAAAAACTGCTTGTGCAATTCATCAATTTGTTGGGAAAGAAGATGCGCTTGAATGGGGTGTTGTTCGGAATATGTCTGTTGGTATCGGGGGTGTGGAATATTGTCCCCCTCCTGCTCACCAGTTAGATGAAATTGCTACTACAGGTTTTACATATTTAGAAAACGAAATCAAAGATCCTAGAGAAAGGGCTGTTGCCACTTTTTTGTTCATGTCTCGAAATCAATTCTTTTTTGATGCCAATAAACGTACTGCATCACTTATGATGAATGGTGTTCTAATGAAAAACGGTTATTGGCCAATTATGATTTTGAATAAGGACTCTGAGAAATTTCATGAACTTCTTGGTCAGTTTTATGAATCAGGTAACGCCAACAACATGATGAAGTTCTTCGGCTATTCTGTTGAAAAAATGTACGAGCAGCATCATCAAATCAACAATAAAGAGCTTGCTCAATAGCTCGGAGCATAGGGCGTTGAACGGTCGTTTCTCGAGAACGCAAATACTTGTCAAGGATAAAACATTTTTGCAAGGAACAAGATAGACCGTATAATCGTCACTTCACATACTGAATGTTTCAAGGAATTGATCATGCAAGAAAACGAAGAATTGTTGGCTCCGGAACCGATTCACTTTACGGATGCAGCCGTGGCAAAAGTCAAAAGCCTGATCGAAGAAGAAGGCAATGATCAATTAAAGTTGCGCGTTTTTGTCCAAGGTGGTGGCTGTTCAGGTTTCCAATATGGATTCCAGTTCGACGAAACGGTCAACGATGATGACGCACAAATGGTAAAAGATGGCGTTACGCTTTTAATTGACTCATTAAGTTATCAATATTTGGTGGGCGCAGAAATCGACTTTAAGGAAGATTTGACGGGTGCACAATTTGTGATTCGCAATCCCAATGCTGTCACAACGTGTGGTTGTGGCTCTTCTTTCTCAGTCTAGAAAGCAGGGTAAAGGGCCCCTAAAATTCGTGGGCCCGACGCATGCGTTACAGCCGGGAGATTCCCGGCTTTTCTTTGTCTGAAGCAATATGCAAGCCAGGCAAAGGCCATCGATTCAACGTGCATGGGATGCACGCCTAAATCTTGCGTGGTATGGACATGAAGTCCTTCGTTTCGCAGGTCATCAAGGATGGTGGGATTAAAGGCTCCTCCACCGCAAATAAAGACCTCTTTGATGCAGTAATCATTATTTTTAATGGCACTACTAATGCCATAGGCCGTTAACTTTGCCAAGGTTCTTTGAACGTCTTGTGGGGCAAGGCGCTCAATATTGGGAAAGCGCTCTTTGAGCCAATTTAAATGGAAATACTCTCGTCCCGTGCTTTTGGGAGGTTTGCGCGAAAAATAGGGGTCTGCCATCAATGCTTGTAAAAGCTCGTTGTCGATTTGACCTGTAGTGCCCCAAGCGCCATCTTTGTCGAAAGTGTGCCCAGTTTGTTGAGTACACCAATTGTCTAATAAGGTATTACCAGGACCACAGTCAAAACCTGTCACAGACTCAGGCGTTAAGAAACTAACGTTAGCAATGCCACCAATGTTCACAATGGCCCGTGGTTCATGCGAGCCAAAGATGGCCTGATGGAAGGCAGGGACAAGGGGGGCACCTTCACCGCCGGCAGCCATATCACGGCTTCTAAAATCAGCGATAATGTCAATACCAGTGAGTTCAGCTAATAATGAAGGATTATTTAATTGAACTGTGAAATGATCCTGAGGGCAGTGCCGAATGGTTTGCCCATGAACGCCAATACTATCAATCTCACTAGCAGTTAATTGCAGTTTATCTAACAACTTCTGTGTTACGTCGGCATAAACATGAGCTAGTAAAATTCCTGCTTCTCCCATTCGTTGGAGCTCATTATTACCAGGAGTGAGAAGCGAAGTCAGCGTTTGACGTAACTGTGAAGTAAAGCCCATACACTCATGACCCAAAAAACGGATCTTATTTTCTTCAAATGCACATGCAACAGCATCCGCACCATCAAGGCTTGTGCCAGACATGATGCCAATGCAAATAGTGGGACGATGAGTCATGCTCATTATTTCTTCGATTGAGTTGGCGGATTCTTATCAGTAGCAGCCTGAGCAATGGCTTCTGCCTTTTCTTGAGGTTTAACTGACTGAATACGATTAATGAGTGCAAGACGTGTTGTTAACGGCTGAGCTTGAGCAAGAAGCGTTTCAAGCTCTTCGTTCGTTAAACGGTCTTTGTCCGGGAACTTAACCTTTAAGGGGTTAACCTGTCGGTTGTTCACTCGAAGTTCATAGTGTAAGTGCGGGCCAGTGGCAAGGCCTGTTGCGCCAACATACCCAATCACATCGCCTTTTTTCACTTTTTTGCCAACCTTCATGCCGTCTGCAATTTTAGACATATGGGCATAAAGTGAAGTACGTTCACTATCGTGAGTAATAACAAGATAATGACCGTAGCCATCGTGGTCAAAGCGTCGTCGGGTAATTGTGCCGTCAGCGGCTGCATAAATTTTATTACCCTTTGCAGAGCCAAAGTCGGTGCCTAAATGTGGACGTAACACGCCGGTGACTGGGTGTCGTCTCATAGGCATAAAACGAGAGGTAACACGCGCTCCATCAACGGGAACGCGGATAAAAGCCATTTGCGTGGTTTCACCGTCAAGGCCATAAAAGCCACCGTCAGCAGTGCCATCGTCTGCCCAGAATGTTTCAATTGTTTGGCCTTCATGTGTTAGGGCTAAAGCCAAAATTTTTCCAGTACGAACAAAGTCACCTTCTAAGAACTTGCGCTCATAGATTAAACGGAACTCATCACCAGCAGATAGTGCAAGGCCGTTTTTAAACTTTCGTTCAAAGGCTTGTGAAATTTGGGCAATCACATTGTCTGGAAGGCCTGCGTCTTGAGCTGCTTCCCAAAGAGTTGTTTTTACAATACCACCAGCCATCGCTTGGCGAGTGTCATATACAAATGGCGTCGCTTTAATTGTTAGTTTTTCGCCTAATCGAGTAATGGTGACCATTTTGTCATCTTGGTCACGTCCCCGAGCTTCTAAGAAAATCTTCATTGATTGAAGTTTTTTATCTTGCGAGACTTTGGCTTGAACATAGACACCTTCTCGAGGCGTAGAAAGTGCCGATGCCAAGGATTGTTGGCGAACAAACTTTAGTGCATTTTTATCGTCGATGTTTAATCGAGAAAAAATGGAGCCTAAGGTGTCATTGCGACGAATAACAGTCGTGTGTGTTACTACAACACGACGAGTTGCAACCTCGGTAATTCGTTCAGCAATCGCAGGAACGGGGAGAGCCGTTTCAATCATTTGCTGATTAGCACGAGCAAGGTACTCTTCATCATCAGGATTGAGAGTATAAGCAGCGATACCAACAGACAGTGGAAGTGCCGTACAGATACCGGCAAGAGCAGCGCGTTGATAAGGACTGCGCACAAGGGCTATCCATGCGCGACCAATTGCCTGCAGGGTAGTTAAAACCCCGTAGCCAATAGTGCGTAAATTCTTTGCTAAAACGCTTGGTGCAGACATTGAGAGCTTGGATAGACTAAAATAAGCCGATACGGTAAAAGAAGATGAGGCGTATTGTACCCTAAAAGTTAGTTATCGCCTGTGAGTCCTTCTTTTTAACGGATTGTTTTTGTAAAAGTTTTTGAGGAAGCCATGAGCGAATCGGAAAAGAAATACCCAGTCACAGCGCAAGTGAAAGAAGCGTTGGAGACCATCAAACGCGGTGTAGACACTTTATTGGTTGAAAGCGACTTTGAACAAAAGCTCGCTCGTTCTATGGCTACGGGTACGCCGTTGCGCTGTAAGTTAGGTTTAGACCCGACAGCACCTGACATTCATATCGGTCACACGGTGGTACTAAATAAGTTGCGCCAATTGCAAGATTTGGGCCATCAAGTGATTTTCTTGATCGGTGACTTTACTGCTGCTATTGGTGACCCGTCTGGCCGTAATGTAACGCGTCCGCCGCTTTCTCGTGAGCAAATTGAAGTCAATGCAAAGACTTACTTGGATCAAGCTAGCCTTATCTTAGATCGCGAAAAGACGGAAATCCGCTATAACTCTGAATGGTGTGACAAGATGTCCGCCACAGACATGATTCGTTTGGCATCTCGTTATACGTTAGCTCGTTTGTTGGAACGTGATGACTTCGCTAAGCGCTATGCTGAAAACGCTCCGATTGCTATGCATGAGCTTCTTTATCCTTTAATGCAAGGCTACGATAGTGTGGCATTGAAGGCTGATTTGGAATTGGGTGGCTCCGATCAACGTTTCAATCTTTTGGTTGGACGTGAGTTGCAACGTCAGTATGATCAAGAACCGCAATGTATTTTGACAATGCCTTTGTTGGTTGGCTTAGATGGCGTGAATAAGATGAGTAAGTCTAAGCATAACTACATCGGTATCACTGATGCTGCTAACGACATGTTCGGTAAAGTGATGTCTGTCTCAGACTCCTTGATGTGGGACTGGTATGACTTATTAAGCTTACGCAGCAATGCTGAATTAGCTCAATTGAAAAAAGAATGCAGTGAAGGTCGCAATCCGCGTGATGCCAAGGTTATGTTGGCTAAGGAAATTGTTACGCGCTTTCATGATGAAGCTGCTGCAGATGCTGCTGAAGCTGAGTTTAATAACCGCTTCCGTGCTGGCGAAATGCCCTCTGATATTCAAGAGATCTCAGTTGCAGCTCAAGACGGTGAAATTGGTATTGGCAAGATGATTAAGGAGGCTGGCCTTTGTGCTTCAGTAGGTGAGGCTAACCGCAATATCGATCAAGGCGGTGTGCGTCTTGACGGTGAGCGCGTTGCAGACCGCGGTTTGAAGTTAGCAGCAGGCACCTATGTCTTGCAAGTCGGTAAGCGTAAGTGGGCGAAAGTAACGGTTAATTAATTTCTCGGGTACTACCGCCGAAAGAAAAGCCAAGACGTCCACCTAAGCGGCATGTCTTGGCTTTTTTGTTGAGAGAGGAAAAAATGATAGGGTTATTGCAACGAGTAAGTGAAGCGAGTGTGACGGTTGAGGGAGAAACCATTGGCGCCATTAACAAAGGATTATTGGTGTTGGTTTGTGCTCAGAAAGAAGATACGGAAGAAAATGTTGAAAAACTAGCCAAGAAAGTTTTGGGTTATCGTATTTTTGAAGACGAAAACGGCAAAATGAATAAAAGCGTTACGGATGTTAATGGTGAGCTTTTAATTGTTTCTCAGTTCACATTGGCTGCTGATACATCACGAGGATTGCGTCCCAGCTTTACGCCTGCAGCAGCCCCTGATGTAGGACTTCGTTTGTACGAGGCTTTTGCAAAGCTTATTCGTCAGTCTGGGCTTAAGGTACAAACAGGAGAGTTTGGGGCTCATATGAAAGTGGGCCTTGTCAATGATGGTCCTGTGACGATTTGGTTGGAAGTTTAGGAGAAATCATATGAAGTTGATTAGTCATGATTTTGAGCATGGACAATGGATTCCGCCAGAGTGTGCTTATGGGCGATTAAACAATGGTGAGTTTGCTCTATCAGATAATCTCAACCCACATTTAAAGTGGAGCAATTTACCTGAAGGAACAAAATCACTGGTTATTGCGTGCATTGATCCAGATGTTCCGACAGATCGTGAAGCTCTTAATGCGGATGGTGAAATTCCAGAGGATCAACCACGTCGTGATTTTGTGCACTGGTTAATCTGGAATGTCAGTCCTGAAGTTAATGAAATTCAAAAGGGTGAAGCCAGTGTTGGAGATGAAACAACCGGTAAAACCTTTGAAAAATTTGTTGGCGTCGAGGCATTAAATGACTACACGCGCAACGCAGAGGTGCATCGCGGTTATGATGGCCCCTGTCCTCCGGAATTTGATGCGCGTTTACATGGCTATGAGTTTATGGTTTACGCCTTGGACGTGGATGCGTTGGATTTGCCGGATACGGCTTCATGGTTGCAAGTGAGAACTGCTATGGTTGCACATGTTTTGGGAATGGCGGTTTTGCAAGGCATTTATAGTCTGAATTCACGCCTTCAAGAGTAAAGAAAATAGTGAGTTGAATACAATTTGATCGGCTACAAGAAGTGGGAAAGGCGTACAATAAAAGTTGGTTTTTCTCAATATCTTGTGGTTAATACTCGATTGTGTCGAGTAAGCTGGCCGGAGGCTGTTATGTTTTGTCCGTTTTGTAAGCACGAACAAACTCAAGTGATTGACTCTCGTACGAGTGAGGATGGTACAACCATTCGTCGTCGCCGTCGTTGTTTAAAGTGTGAGAAGCGATTTACGACTTATGAGCGTGTGGAGCTGTCCATGCCATCGATCATTAAGCGAGGTGGTGGTCGTTGTGAATACGACCAACGTAAGCTCAGAGCTTCAATGATGCTGGCCCTGAGAAAGCGACCAGTTTCCCGTGAGCGTATTGATGAAGCGGTTAATCGCATTGAGCAAAAAATGTTAGCTTTAGGTGAACGAGAAATTCGTAGCGATCGTTTAGGCGAATTGGTGATGGAGCAATTGCGCATGCTCGATAAAGTTGCTTATGTTCGCTTTGCTAGTGTCTATCGTAATTTCGAGGACGTTAAGAAGTTTGCCGACGTTGCTAGAGAAGCTTGATGAACGATACGCAGTGGATGAAAAGGGCGCTTGAGTTGGCGCAGTTGGCTCGACCAATTAGTCCACCTAATCCCAGTGTCGGGTGTGTGTTGGTTCGAGATGGCGTGGTATTGGGCGAGGGATTTACCCAAGTTGTGGGTGGTGACCACGCAGAAATCCAAGCAATTAAAGATGCTCAACGACGCGGTTATACGATTGAAGGTGCAACCGCTTACGTTACCCTAGAGCCATGTTCACATTATGGTCGGACTCCGCCTTGTGCTCTTCGTCTTGTTAAAGAAAAAGTTGCTCGAGTTGTCATTGCGTGTCTAGATCCCAATCCTAAAGTTGCAGGGCGTGGCGTAGCGATTTTAAAAGAAGCTGGCATAGAAGTTGTGACAGATGTTTTGTCACAAGAAGCTTGGCAAATTAATGCTGGCTTTATGACGCAAATGACTCAGCACCGTCCTTGGGTGAGACTAAAAGTTGCAATGAGCATGGACGGTTTTACGGCTTTACCTAATGGAGAGAGTCAGTGGATTACAGGCCCTCAAGCTCGTAATGACGGTCATCGCTACCGAAGCTATTGCGGTGCGATTCTCACGGGAATTGGCACTGTTTTAGCAGACAACCCTCAAATGAATGTGCGGTTTAATGGCTCTTTGGCTTCGCGTCAACCGCTTAAGGTGATTTTGGACAGCGAACTCAAGACACCAGAAAGTGCCCGCTTGTTTGACGATGGTCAGGTTCTTATTTGCTGTGCCCACATGCCCGAGCATAGAGTGTCTGTGCTAAAAGCACGAGGGGCTGAAATTCTGTGCTTACCCAATGCTCAAGGGCAGGTTGATCTCGAGGCCGTGATAAAAGAGCTGGCTCGTCGCAGTATTAATGATGTTCATGTTGAGGCGGGGGCAACTATAAATGGAGCCCTCATGACTTTAGGCTTAGTTGATGAGTTGCTCATTTATACGGCACCAAAGTTTTTAGGACAAGGGCGAGGTGCTTTTGTATTGCCTGAGTCTGAAAATTTGAATGATTTAACCACGTGGCACGTTTTGTCGAGCGAAAAAATTGGACAAGATGTGCGAACAATTTTAGTTAGAAAGGAAGCATAAACCATGTTTACAGGCATTATTCAGGCCATGGGAACCGTTCGTGAACACGAAGTTTTGGGCGACGGTGCACGTTTAACGATTGAAGCGCCGACGTTAGGACTGGATTCGGTTGCTGTTGGTGACTCTATTGCTGTCAACGGTGCTTGTATGACGGTTGTCGCTATTGAGGGCAATTGTTTCAAAATTGAGGTTTCAGCTGAGAGTCTTTCTAAGACTGATGGTTTAAATAAGCTCGGTGAAGTGAATTTGGAAAAAGCGCTTCGCGTGGGTGACCGTTTAGATGGTCATATTGTTTCAGGCCATGTCGATGGCGTTGGAACGGTTATGGTTATGGAGCCCAAGGCTGAAAGCTGGCATTTAGTTGTCCGTACTCCTAAGAGCTTGAGTCGCTACCTTGCCTATAAAGGTTCGATAACAATTAATGGCGTCTCTTTGACGATCAATGAAGTTATTGATGTTGAAGATGGCACAGATGTTTCAATTAATTTGATTCCGCATACTGTTGAAGTTACAACGTTAAAGCATTTAAAGCCTCAATCTCGAGTGAACGTAGAAATCGATACGATTGCTCGTTATGTAGAACGAATGTTGGCAGTTCAAAACCAACAATAACGCCAGCTTTCAATAGTACGCAATAAGGAGAGCAGTGATGCGCACAAAACTTTTTAGCCCTTATCAAATTGGCGCGATGAAGATGAAAAATCGCATTTCTGTTCCGCCGATGTGTATGTATCAAGCCACCGACGGGATGCCCAATGTTTGGCACACAGTTCACTACGGGAAGCTCGCTGGTTCTGGTGCAGCATTGGTTTGTGTTGAGGCAACAGGAGTAACGCCTGAAGGCCGAATCACACCGCAAGATTTAGGGCTTTGGAATAATGAACAACGAGACGCTATGCGTAGCATGCTTGAAGCTATGCGTCGAGTCGATCGTTCAACCAAGGTGATTATTCAATTGAGTCATGCCGGTAGAAAAGCCAGTTGTTGGATGGGTGGGAAAAACGCCGATGTAGCTGACGGAGGTTGGGATATTATTGCTCCTTCAGCAATTGCAACGAGTTCGGCCCATCGCGTGCCAAAAGCCATGACGCAGGACGATATTGACGCCGTCATCCAAGCTTTTGCTTTGGCAGCTTTGCGCGCTCAAGAAGCTGGCTTTGATGGTATCCAGTTGCATTGTGCACATGGCTATTTGATGCATCAATTCCTTTCTCCAATTACCAATCATCGTACAGATGAGTTCGGTGGTTCTTTAGAAAATCGTATGCGTTTGCCTTTAATGGTTTTTGAAGCCATCAAGCAAGCCGCTCCAGAGCTAACGATCGGTGTTCGCGTTTCTGCTACTGATTGGATCGATGGCGGTTGGAACGAAGAAGAAAACATTATTTTTGTTAAAGAACTTCAGCGACTTGGTTGTGAGTTTGTCGATGTTTCGGCAGGCGGTTTAGCACCGATGCAAAAAATTGAGGTGGCTTACGGGTATCAGCTACCCTACGCTCAACGCGTTAAGGCTGAGACAGGTATGCCGACGCTTTGCTGTGGTCTTATTAAATACTCTGCCCAAGCAGAAACCATTTTGGTTCAAGGCGTTGCCGATATGGTTGATGTGGGTCGCATGATGCTTTTGGATCCTCATTGGGGGTGGCGTGCCGCTCTAGAGTTGGGGGATGACTCGGTTGAGCTGCCTTATTCCTATGCTCGGGGTATGCATCTTTGATGCAATCGACTGATTTTGTGACAAAAAAAGCGAAAGTACTCATAAAATCGGTACAATATGCGCAATTATTTTTTGGTAACGAATTAAAACTGGAGACAGAAGATGTCCATGGATATCATCGAGAACTCTTTAGACGGTCGCGGCCTTCGCATCGGTATTGTTCAAGCTCGTTTTAACGAGTATGCCGGTGAAGGTTTGTTGAAGGCATGTTTGGCTGAATTGGCTCGTTTGGGAGTGGTCGAAGAAGACATTACTTTGGCTCGTGTGCCGGGTGCTTTGGAAATTCCCTTTGCTTTACAACAAATGTGTCAAACGGGTGAGTACGACGCTTTGGTTGCTATTGGCGCTGTCATTCGCGGCGAAACGTATCACTTTGATGTTGTTTCAAATGAAAGTGCTTCTGGCATCATGCAAGTCAGTTTAGAGTGGGATGTACCTATTGCTAATGCCGTGTTGACGACAGAAAATGATGAGCAAACCAAGGCCCGTTTGCAAGAAAAAGGTACGGATGCTGCTCGCGTAGCTGTCGAAATGGCCAATTTTGGCAAAGAATTTATGTTTGAAACTGAAGAAGACGAGGAATAAGCATGGCACAACGTCCCCATCGACCGAGCCGTGGTGCTCGCTCTTTGTCCCGCGAATTTGCATTGTTGGGCATTTATGAACATTTGGTCAGTGGCCTTGATGCCAAGACCATTGATACGACGCTTTTGAGCATTTTGAGTGAAGACGGTGAGCCCATTGCCGGTGCCACGATTGATGCGAGCGATTTTGAGCGCTGTGACAAGGCCCACTTTACTGAATTGTTAAGCGGTGTCATTGATAACATTGCTGAGCTTGAGGGCATTTATAGCGCTCATGTCGACCGCGATGTTTCTCGTTTGTCTTTAGTTGAGCGTTCTGTTTTGCTTTTGGCAACGTACGAATTGAAGCACCATATTGAAATTCCCTATCGTGTCGTCATCAATGAGGCTGTGGAATTATCCAAGATCTTTGGTGGTAGCGAAGGCTTCCGTTACGTAAACGGTGTGTTGGATAAGGTGGCAGCCGATGTTCGTGCCACTGAAATCAAACACAAGTAATTCCTATGGGCACTAGCCCGTCAGAATTTGATCTCATCGGCCGATTTTTTTCTTTGGGAGTGACCAGTCACTGGTCCTCTCAAGGAATTGGCGATGATTGCGCCATTCTTAAAGTTGGTGATTCAACTTTAGCCATCACGGTTGATACCACTGCATTGGGTACTCACTTTTTGCTCGATGCCAATCCTCAAACAGTCGGTTTTAAAGCCCTTGCGGTTAATCTGTCCGATTTGGCAGCTGCCGCATCGACTCCTCGTGCCTTTTTCTTGGCGATTTCTTTACCCGAAGTAGATGAAGCTTGGTTAGCTGGTTTTAGTGCTGGGTTAAAACAAGCCGCAGAGCTTTACGGATGCGCCTTACTGGGCGGTGATACGACAAAAAGTACTTTTGTTGGCGATATCCGAGCGCCCTCTACGATGACAATTACAGCACTTGGGGAAGTTACAAAACGAGCTTTGACGCGCCAAGGTGCCCAATTAGGTGATGACATTTGGGTCAGTGGAACTGTGGGTGATGCCTATGCTGCACTAATGATGAGAACACATGTTTGGTCTGAAAAAGTCACTCCGTATTTGGCTAGCCGTATGGATTTGCCGACACCGCGAGTACAGTTAGGCCAGACGCTATTGAGTGAAGTAGCCAGTGCTTGTGCAGATGTCTCCGATGGGTTGTTGCAAGATTTGGGACATATACTAGAACGATCTAATGTAGGGGCAAAACTCTTTATTGATGCTCCTGCGGTCAGCGATGATTTAGCTTTATTTGGTCAACAACGTCGCCGTCAGGCTCAGTGGGCAGGAGGGGATGATTACGAACTGGTTTTCACTGCTTCACCATCCCATCGTGCACGCATTGTAGAGTGGAGCGAATTAAATCATTTACCCCTTTCACGTATTGGTGAAGTGGTTGCTGACGGCGTTGAGTTTTTTGACAAAGAGGGCTTAGAGGTAAAGGCTGACTTTAAGGGTTTTGATCATTTTCGAGAGTAAATAATGTTAGAAAAATACAGCTCTAATAATCCAGTTAATAAAGTCAGAATGACGGCAAGTTTTGCCTTCTCAAAACCCAGTCACATCATTGCCAGTTTTTTTGCTAGCGGTGTTATTCGTCCTGCACCTGGTACGTGGGGCACATTAGCAGGGTGGCTAGTGTATTGGGCGCTCATGCCTTGGGTCAGTCCCATGGTATGGCTTGTGATTGCAGCAGTTACCTTTGTTGTTGGAGCATGGGCCTGTGAAGAAACGAGTAAGGATTTGGGGGTTCAAGATCACGGCTCTATTGTGATTGATGAGGTTTTTGCAATTTGGGTAGTGATGGCACTTGTGCCTCAAACGCTTGCTTGGTTAGTTGCTGCGTTTGTTGCTTTCCGCTTTTTTGATATCGTGAAGCTGCCTCCAGCAAGTTACTTTGATCGTAAAATGAAAAATGGTGTTGGCGTCATGCTCGATGATGCGGTCGCTGCGCTATATGCTCTCTTGTTGCTTTGGTTAGCTCAGTGGGTAATGGGCTTCATTTAGGAGGAGCTATGGATCGTGAGTTACAGGAACTTGCCAAAGTATTAGGTGAGGTTGCATTAGAAAAAAACGCACTACTGGCCACGGCAGAATCTTGTACAGCGGGTGGAATTAGTTTCACAATCACTGATATTGCTGGCTCAAGTCAGTGGTTTGATCGCGGATTTGTTACCTATAGTAATGAATCGAAAATGGCGCTTTTAGGGGTCAATGAGCAAACTTTAAAGGTGCATGGAGCCGTTTCTGAAGAATGTGCTTCAGAAATGGTGCTCGGAGCAATAAAGCACTCAAACGCTAATTTGGCCGTTGCTGTGACAGGGATTGCAGGACCGGGAGGTGCTGTGCCTGGTAAGCCAGTAGGGACTGTTTATTTAGCCTGGTGTGAGCGTGGAAGCGCTCCAACAGTTGTTCGAGAAGTGTTTGATGGCGATCGGCAAGCTGTTCGAAAGGCGACGATTCGCCGAGCACTTCTTGGTTTATTAAAGTATTTACAAAACGCGTAGTGTTTAACTGACATGGACAATTGGTTCAATATCTTTTGCCTTATTGCATTAATTCTTTTAAACGGTGCGTTTGCCATGAGCGAAATCGCTTTGGTAACAAGTCGCCGAGCTCGCTTACAAGTCAAAGAAGACGAGGGAGATAAGGGAGCAAAAGTTGCTATGCAACTCAATGAGGAACCGACGCGAGCACTGTCCGCCATTCAAGTGGGCATTACCTCGATCGGTATTCTGTCTGGGATTGTAGGGGAGGCAGCCTTAGCTACACCAGTGGCTTCTTGGTTAACCGATAGCTGGGGTGTGGCACCAGGAACGGCTCACACACTGGGTCTAGTATTGGTTGTTGTTTTAGTGACTTATTTTTCTATTATTTTGGGAGAATTGGTTCCTAAGCGATTGGGTCAAATGAATCCAGAAGGCGTTGCCTGCCAAATTGCTCGCCCCATTAATGCCTTAGCCATTTTGATGGCGCCGTTTGTGAAACTTTTATCAGTTTCTACCAATCTTATTTTGAAATTAACAGGTAAGTCTGATTCTCAAGAACCAACTGTTACAGAAGAAGAAATCCACGCTGTTATTGATGAGGGAAGTGAGTCTGGCGTCATTGAAGCTCAAGAGCGTGATATGGCTCGAAATCTTTTCCGTCTGGATGATCGAACCATTGCAACGCTAATGACACCTCGTAGCGAAGTGGAGTGGATCGATCTTCAAGATGATGCGGATCTCAATGTTCGTAAGATTGTGACCTCTCAACACTCCCGTTTACCTATTGCAGACGGCTCTTTAGATGACATTAAAGGGTTTTGCTCGACTCGCGTTCTGTTACGTCAATTGCTTGAAAACGGTAAGGTTGATTTCACCAGTCAAATGGCAAAAGCTGCTTATGTGCCAGAGACTTTGACAGGTTTGGAGCTATTAGAAAACTTTCGTGATAACGATATTCCTGTGGCCATTGTTGTCGATGAGTACGGAACAGTGCAGGGTCTCGTGAGTCCTCGAGATGTTTTAGAGGCAATCGCAGGTGAGTTTAAGCCGGGACTTGGAGACGATTCTTGGATTGTGGAACGAGAAGATGGCTCGCTATTGCTCGATGGAATGTTAGCAGTGCCTGAATTAAAAGATCGTCTGCAACTAAAGAGTTTGCCACAAGAAAGTGAAGGTCGTTATAACACGTTAGCAGGTATGATTATTTGGATTATGGAGCATATTCCAACAACCGGTGAAGTTGTTATGTGGGAAGGGTGGCGTTTTGAAGTTGTCGACATGGATGGTCGCCGTGTAGATAAGGTTTTAGTTTCTCGAGTGCCAGAAGAAACGAAGCACGCAGTGGAGGCTTAAAACAAAGAGCAAAAATCTTAGGATTTTTGCTCTTTTGTTAAGACCCTTAAAGAATATCGTTCCCATCATTAAAGTATCAGTTTTCAAAGCGAAGTTTGAACAATTGGATTTACAATTAACAGTTATGGTGCCGATTATGAATCGGTAGACTTTTTATTCATTTCAAAGGGGTGTTTTATGGCATTGTTAATTAAAAACGCTCGTGTGTTTGCTCCGAAGGATTTGGGCGAACAAGACGTTTTGATGGTTGCTGAAAAGGTTGTAGCCATTGGCAAGGATCTTCCTTCAACTTTGCCGGGTACGGAAGTCATTGATGCCAAGGGTCAAATTATGACGCCGGGCTTTTTCGATCAACATATTCACGTCACCGGCGGTGGCGGTGAAGGTGGTCCGGTTAGCCGCACTCCTGAAATCATGTTGTCTGAATTGGTTGCTTGCGGTACGACCTCTTTGGTTGGTGTCTCTGGTACTGACTACACGACCCGTTCTATTCCGAACTTGCTCGCTAAGGTTCGTGGGTTAAAGAGTGAAGGCGTTAGCGCTTGGATGTACACATCTAACTATCGCTATCCGCCCACAACGATGACGAAGTCGGTTTCTGATGACTTATTCTTTGTGCCTGAATGCTTAGGTGTGAAGATTGCTTTGGGTGATCATCGTTCTTCATTCCCGACGATGCAACAAGTGTTGGCTTTATTGGCCGATATTCGTGTTGGCGCCATGATTGCTGGTAAGATTGGTTTCTTGCACATTCATACGGGCAATATCCCGGGCAGCTTCGATATGTATAAGGAAATCGTTGCTAAGGGCTTCCCGATTCGCCATATCCGTCCGACGCACTGTGGTCGTATCCGTCACGTCTTTGACGCAGCTGTTGACTTTGCTAAGGCTGGTGGCTACATGGATATCACAACGGGTGCAAGCTGTGCATTCGACAATCCTGCTATCGCAGTGATGACGGCATTGGATGCTGGTGTTGATCCTACGCATATCACGCTTTCTACAGACGGCCATGGTTCTGTGCCCCGCTTTAACGAAAAGGGTGAAATGGTTGGTTTAGGTGTTGGTGGTGTGAGCGGTAACTTAACGGAAGTTAAGCGTTTGATCGCAGAGCACAATATGCCGATTGAACAAGCTATCACCTTTATCTCTTCTAACGTTGGTAAGGCATTGAGCTTGCCGGGTCAAGGTGTTATTGAAGAAGGTGGTTGCGCTAATGCTTGCTTGTTCAACGATGCAATGGAATTGACTACCGTTGTGTCTCGCAACAAGGTGATGATGCGCAATGGTGAAATCGTTGAAAAGGGTACGTTTGAGTACTAATTCACGATCATGATAACGTGAAGCACGCAGGGGCAAAACTCTGCGTGTTTTTTTTGCTTAAAGGCAAGGAGCAGTATGGCTTTTTGGGATTTCTGGTGTCCGAAAAATCCAAGCTCTCCATACTCAATTTATAAAAAATCCCCATTTCTTTTATTAATCTAAGAAATGGGGATCAGTTAAAAAAGTAAAAAAAACTAAAGCGGATTTCTTTACAACTTAAAGATTACGTGCGGCATTAATCTTTTCACAAGTTTCACGAGCAACTTTAGCGGCAGCTTCTTTGAAGTCTTCTTCAGCAGAAGCGTACAAAATAGCGCGACTGGAATTAATCATCATACCTGTCTTATTACCAGTGATACCGGCAGTGACGCAAGCATTGATGTCTCCGCCTTGGGCACCAACGCCAGGTACCAATAAAGGAAGATCGCCTACGATTTGGCGCACTTGTGCGATTTCGTTCGGGAAGGTTGCACCAACCACGAGACCTAATTGACCATTTTTATTCCAGGGGCCAGCAGCCAATGCAGCCACATGTTGGTAAATAGGTTTGCCGTCAGACATTAACATTTGAATGTCATTGCCCCCCTTGTTGGATGTACGACACAACAAGATTGCGCCACGATCTTCATATTCGAGATAGGGTTCAACAGAGTCAAAGCCCATGTACGGAGATAACGTTACGGCATCAGCGTTGAAACGCACGAAGGCTTCACGGGCATAGTGTTTAGCCGTTGAGCCAATGTCACCACGTTTGCTATCTAAAACGACAGGAATTGTGGGGTGATTTTCGTGAATGTAAGAAATGATGGCTTTAAGTTGTTCTTCTGCACCACGGGAAGCAAAGTAGGCAATTTGTGGCTTAAAAGCACAAGCATATGGTGCAGTAGCGTCAACGATAGATGTGCAGAACTCATAAAAGTCATAGTCCTTGCCCTTGAGATGTTTAGGCAAGCGATGAAAATCAGGATCGAGACCCACACATAACAGGGATTGGCTATCAGCCCAGCGTTTTTGTAATTTTTCAATAAAAGTCATTTTCTACACTCATGACAAACAAAATGTTAACTCGTAATTATAAACAGTTTGTTTACGCTATCCTCTTAGGTAAACCCATTGAATAACAGCATCGAGCGGGGCATCAGTGGAGGTAGCTCTCTGACCTTCGACAACACCAAAAAAAGCATATCGTCTGCCACTTTTGGCTTGGATGACACCGGCAGCTGACTTTACTCCGTTTAACAAACCTGTCTTAATATAGGCATTTCCAGGAGCAACTTTACGTTTTCTCATAGTTCCGTCTGTTGCAGAAACCGGGAAAGTTGCGACCCATTCTGGCATACGGGGGCTACGCCATCCATAGGCAATAATTTGATTCATTGCTCTTGCGGTTACGTAGCTATCTCGCGATAGGCCACTGCCGTTATCAACAAAAACTTTTCCTGGTTTAACCTTAACTTGCTGAGTGAGCCAAGTTTGTAAAGCACTGCGAGCCATAACGTAGTCAGCGGCTTCAGAAGCCCCATTTGCTTTGAGACCTAGTGTTAAATAAATGTGACGAGCCAACACATTGTTGCTGTACTTGTTAGTTAGACGACTAATATGGACCAAGTCTTCTGAATAGGCAGTGTATAAAGAGTTGGCATTTTCAGGGACTTTGCCCTCAATTACCTGTCCTTTCCAAGTAATACCCACTTCTTGAAATAACGGAGTTAAGAGTGCTTCCCAATACTTTTGGGGGTCATTGATAATATAAGAAAGCTTTTTGGGAGGACAGCTTTGAGGAAAGCCTCCCTTAAAGGTGGGTTTCCATTCATTGTCTAGATTGAGATCCAGTGCTTGACGCCAAGCGATACATTGTTTGGGGGTATTAGTGAGCTTAACTGTCGCGGGAGCACTTAATCCTTTTAGTGCTGGAGTTGTCGTGATTCTAGCAATACCGTTTTCTAGATCGGGCTCAATATCAAAGGTTACAGCCTGATAATTGAGAAGGGCTGCATCGGCCTCTTTCATATACGGACGTTGGATATCAGAACCAAAAGAAACGCTGCTTTTATCTGTTAAAAAATAAGATCGGTCAATGACAATATCACCATTAATCTTTTTGAGACCTTTAGTTTTTAGGACAGAAAGGTCTCGCCATAAATTTTCAATAACATAGGTTGGATCTCCTCCGCCTCGAATGTATAAAGGACCTTCCAACGTGCCTTTTTCAAGGGTATTTTGAGACAAATATTCTGTTTTCCATCGCCAATTAGGGCCTAATGTTTCCAAAGCAGCTAAGGTTGTAATGATTTTTTCCGTGGATGCAGGAAGGACTTTTTTATCAGCTTGCCAATTAAGCGATAGTTTTCCTCCATCGAGAGGACGCACACTGACGGCAAGTTGTTTAGACGAAATTTTGTTTTTTGAGAGTGCGTTTTGAACAGAGGTGGGTAATTTTTGTGTTGCAGCTAAAGAATTAGTTGCAGAAAAACAAATAGATAAAACAAAAATTGGAAGTAATAGGGATGTTTTTATAATTTTTTGCATTTTGGCCCTTGAAAAAGAAAAAAGCATCCCCACATATGCCGTATACGAAGGAATTTTTGGGGATAGAAAAGGTTCTATCAATAGTACCGAAAATTCCAATGGTTAGAATCGTCCGAGAGATTGGAAATATGTGGCGATTCGTAAAAGATTTTTTGATAGTTAGGAGAAATCAAATGCAAATTCGTCCGTTGCATGACCGTGTGATCGTTAAGCGTTTGGAAGTGGAACGCACCACCGCCAGTGGTATCGTGTTGCCTGACAGCGCAGGCGAAAAGCCCGATCAAGGTGAAGTTTTGGCCGTCGGTCCTGGTAAGCGTGATGATGCCGGCAAGTTGATCCCGATGGATGTGAAGGTTGGCGATCGTGTTTTGTTCGGTAAGTATGCTGGTCAAACCGTTAAGGTTGATGGCCAAGAATACCTCGTGATGCGTGAAGAAGACATCATGGGCGTTCTCTGCTAAGAATCTATTGCATTTTGATCGAATTATTTTTGGAGTAATAAATGTCTGCTAAGCAAGTGCTTTTTGGTGAAGATGGTCGCGTTCGCATGGTTCGCGGTATCAACACGTTGGCTAATGCCGTTAAGGTAACCTTAGGTCCTAAGGGCCGTAATGTTGTGCTCGATCGCAACTTCGGTAGCCCCTTGGTAACCAAGGACGGTGTGACCGTTGCTCGTGAAATCGAATTGAAGGACAAGTTCGAAAATATGGGCGCTCAAATGGTCCGTGAAGTGGCCTCTAAGACCAACGACAATGCTGGTGACGGTACGACCACGGCTACGGTTTTAGCCCAAGCTATCGTTGTTGAAGGTATGAAGTTTGTTGCTGCTGGCATGAATCCGATGGATTTAAAGCGCGGTATCGACAAGGCTGTCGCTTGTGCTATTGAAGAATTGAAGAAGATCAGCAAGCCTGTTACGACCACCAAGGAAATCGCTCAAGTTGGCTCTATTTCTGCCAATAGCGATATCGAAATCGGTGAAATTATCGCTGAAGCCATGGAAAAGGTTGGTAAGGAAGGCGTTATCACGGTTGAAGATGGTAAGTCTTTGAAGAACGAATTGGACGTTGTCGAAGGTATGCAATTTGACCGTGGTTACTTGTCTCCGTACTTCATCACGAATCCGGACAAGCAAGTGGCTGTTTTGGATAATCCGTTTATCTTGTTGCATGACCAAAAGATCAGCAACATCCGCGATCTTTTGCCGATTTTGGAACAAGTTGCTAAGGCTGGTCGTCCGTTGATGATCATCACGGAAGACTTGGAAGGCGAAGCTTTGGCTACGTTGGTGGTCAATAGTTTGCGCGGTATCTTGAAGGTCTGTGCAGTTAAGGCTCCTGGCTTTGGTGATCGTCGTAAGGCTACGCTCGAAGATATCGCTATCTTGACGGGTGGTACGTTAATCACGAAGGACATCGGTTTGACGTTGGAAAAGGCTACGCTTGAACACTTGGGTCAAGCCAAGCGTATTGAAGTCAACAAGGAAAACACCACGATCATCAACGGTGCTGGTAACCCTGAATTGATCGAAGCTCGTGTGAAGAACATTCGCACGCAAATCGAAGCCGTCTCTTCTGACTACGATCGTGAAAAGCTTCAAGAACGTGTGGCCAAGTTGGCCGGTGGTGTCGCTTTGTTGAAGATCGGTGCTGCCACTGAAGTTGAAATGAAGGAAAAGAAGGCTCGCGTTGATGACGCTTTGCATGCTACGCGTGCTGCCGTTGAAGAAGGTGTTGTTCCTGGTGGTGGTGTTGCTCTTGTTCGCGCTAAGAAGGCCATCTCTGACCTCAAGGGCGACAACGAAGAACAAACGGCTGGTATCAAGATTGTCTTGCGTGCTATGGAAGAACCGATGCGCCAAATCGTTTCTAACGCCGGTCTCGAACCGAGCGTGGTTGTTAACGCTGTGGCCAATGGTGAAGGTAACTTCGGCTTCAACGCTCAAACGAGCACCTATGGCGACATGATTGAAATGGGTGTGTTGGATCCGACGAAGGTCACGCGTACGGCCTTGCAAAATGCAGCCTCTGTTGCTAGCTTAATTTTGACGACGGACTGCATGATCGGTGATTTGCCGGAAGACAAGCAACCGATGCCCCCGGCCATGGGTGGCATGGACGGTATGCCGATGATGTAATCTGATGGTATTACAACAAAATCCTTGATCTCCAAAGCGATCCAAGTCATAGCGACTTGGGTCGCTTTCTCTTTCGTAGAAAATGGCACAAACAGTTTATAACGTTCCCAATTTAAGGCCGGGAGAAATTCATCGAGCTGAAGAGGTAATTCACCGCTCACGCTTTATCGTAACTATGGCGCGTGTTACTAATGCTGAAGAGGCGAAGGCTTTTATCGAGAAAATTCGTCAAGAGCATGCAACCGCCACCCATAACTGTTGGGCTTATGTAGCAGGTGAACCAGGCAGCACAGCACAAGTGGGAGCTAGCGATGATGGTGAGCCTAAAGGTACAGCAGGGCGCCCCATGTTAACGGTTTTATTGCATTGTGGTGTAGGTGAAGTTGCTGCGGTTGTCACTCGCTATTTTGGCGGCATTTTATTGGGTACGGGAGGTTTGGTCAGAGCCTATCAAGGGTTGACCAAATTAGGTTTGGAGTCGCTTCCAATTCGACAACGCGTACCGTGTAAAAAAATAAAAATTACGCTTGAGCATCGTTTTGTCAATATTGCCTTGAGAGAATTTGAGGAAGTGAATGCAGAGATTTTGGAAAAAGACTTTGCAATGGATGTGACATTTTTGTTAGATGTTCCAACCGCTCATGTTGAGCAATTAGTGCATGTTTTGACAGAAAAAACTGCCGCCAACCTTTTAATTGAATGGCCTGACGAGCTCCCAAAGTAAAGAGGGGGTCGCCATTTAGTTTGTATCAACGGTTTTTCGTTTTTGTTGAGTAAAACCTCCGTTAAGTCATGAATAATTATGACGAGGAGGGCTCAAAGCATGCAGCACGAAACCATCGAAGTCGTCGTACCCAGTCATTATGTTGAACGGTTAGAGACATTTGCAACCATTCGTCAATGTACGCCGTCAGAAGTTGTTGTACGAGGTTTGGAATTATTGTTTACCCGCTACTTTGACGATGCTCGAGAACAAATGTCTGAAGATGAATTTCAGGCTTTAATGGAAAAATTGCATCAATCGATAGAACCTGAGTTGTCGTAAAAAAGAGAGAGGCCACGAAGTCTCTTTTTCTTTCCATACAGGTTAGAAAATTGAGTTATTTACTAAAAGTTTGAGTTAGCTCAAACTTTTTTTTAGTCGACAAAAATAATCACTTGTCAATTAATATAGAAATTGCCAATTATTTTTT
>Lana_p2__coassemble_131_pt1 | contig 68031 bp, 55 predicted proteins | sample Lana_p2__metabat2_high_PE_010 | metagenome-assembled genome bin Lana_p2 | reverse complement strand
GGAGGGAGGAGTGATCCATGTCATTAAATCATGGGTTTTACGACGGAGGCTATAAAGTCCTCCCCTTTTTCATACGTGAAAGACTTCAGTTTTGACTTATAATCCAATCATTATGACAAATTCACACTCTTCTCAAATTAGTAGCGTCAAAGCTGCTCTCGCTCCGATTGCACAAGATATGATCGAAGTTGATCGTATCCTTCATGACGAATTAAAACACAGTCAGAGTCCGATGATTGCGGATGTTGGAGCCTATATCACTGAAGCTGGTGGCAAACGTATGAGACCAGCACTATTAATGCTTATGGCTAAAGCCCTTGGCTATGAAGGTACTTTGCACCAAGAACTTGGCGCAACAATTGAAATGCTTCATACAGCCACATTAATGCATGATGATGTTGTCGATGAAGGTCAAATGAGAAGAGGTCGTCCAACCGCAAATGCCAAATGGAATAATGGTATTGCTGTTTTGGTTGGCGACTTTATGTATACGCGATCATTTCAGATGATGATCAGAATTGGCAATCTTAAAGTGATGGAAGCATTAGCCGGTGCAGCTAATGTCTTAAGTGAGGGTGAAGTGATTCAAATGCAAAATGCACACGATCCCTCTGTCGATGAAACTCGCTACCTTCAAGTTATCGAGAGAAAGACCTCTGTCTTATTTGCGGCAGCTGCAAAAATGGCCTCGGCAATTGCTAATGCTTCACCAGAAGAAGAAAAGGCACTTGTTGACTATACAATGGCCTTAGGCAATGCATTCCAAATTGCCGATGATATTTTGGACTACTTTGGAGATCCTACTCAAAGTGGAAAACAAATTGGTGCTGACTTTGCTGAGGGTAAAGTAACTCTGCCAGTCATTTATGCCTTACAAGAGGCCTCAGAAGAGGATAAGGCCTTTATTGTTGACGCCATCCGTCACGGAAGTGGCGATTTTGATAAGATTTCTGCTATTATTCACGGCACCAATGCTTTGCAGCGTTGCAAAGACCGTGCCAAAGTAGAATTAGAAAACGGAAAAAATGCATTAAATGCAATTTCTCCTTCCATTTTCAGAAATTCTCTGGTACAATTATTATCCTTCGTTGTTGAGAGAGATGTTTAACAATGAAGTGATTTTCGGGGTGTAGCTCAGCCTGGTAGAGTACTACGTTCGGGACGTAGGAGTCGGAGGTTCGAATCCTCTCACCCCGACCAGATTTCAAAAAAGCGATCTTGTTTTCAAGGTCGCTTTTTTATTTTCTCTCAGGGCTTTCCCTATCCTTCACATGCATTCCAACGTATAATTTTTCTCATTGTTATTTTGATTTAGATAAAGGGATTGTATGCCTTGGATTGTTGGCCTCACTGGGGGTATCGGTTCTGGAAAAACTTTGGCTAGTAATGCCTTTGCAGCCTTGGGGGTTCCTGTAATCGATACTGATTTGATTAGTCATGCATTAACTGGCCCGAATGGACTAGCTATCGACGCTATTCATCGTGCTTTTGGTGACAGTTTATTCGATGATGCAGGCCAATTAGATCGAGCCAAAATGCGAGAATTGGTTTTTAGAGATCCTATTCAACGCAAAACACTTGAAAGCATCCTGCACCCATTAATTGCACAAGTAGCTCTTGCTTCAATTTCTCAACACAGTAATGCTCCTTATGTAATTCTTGCTGTCCCGCTCTTAGCTGAAAGCTCTGAATGGCAAAAGCGTTGCGATCGCATCCTAGTTATTGACTGTGAGGTTGAAACACAAATCAATCGTGTTATGAAACGCTCTGGTCTTAGCCGAGAACAAACACAGGCCATTATCATGTCTCAAGCTTCTCGCGAGGCTCGAAAAGCAATTGCTAATGAAGTTATTGTTAATGAGTCCACACCTGAATATGTCATTCAACAAGTCACTCGTTTACATGACTTTTATCTCCAAATGGCCAATCAATCTCCCCAAAATGGAGCGCCTGTATGATTGTTAAATGTCCAACTTGCGGCAAAGCCGTTGAATGGTCTGATAAGTTTCCGTTCCGACCTTTTTGTTCTGAACGTTGCAAATTAATTGATTTAGGTGAGTGGGCTAGTGATAGCTACGTTATTCGTAGCGATAGCATGCAAAATTCAGAAAATGAAGCTGATAAACTAGCTCAAAAGCTCTTCTCCTCAATGCCTGAGGAAAAGAGCAAAACCAATAAAGACTAAATTTTTTCTATCCAACCATGCGCCCCATGTGGGCGCAAATATTTTTCATTATCTATGCGAACATTGCTCAAATAGATTGGCATGGGATTGTCCATGAGAAGACGTTCCCAGGCACTAGATCCTACGCGAACAAATTCTGGTGCCCATGCAAATAACACACCTGCCTTTTCATACAAAGACCAATCTTCAGGGTAAGCAGGCCCAGCAATATTTTCATGTTTTGCTAAAGCCAGATCTTCTGGTGTCTCCAAGTAAACACCATCTGCACTTTGTTGAATCACTTCATCACATTTAGCAGATACCCAAATACTCTTTACACCAAAACGCTTCAATTCAGAGCGCCAAAACTCAATTTCTGATGCATTTTTGACCCCAAGCATGGCTGCATCAAAACAACGCCCTTCATGAGCTTCTAATCCCTTTAAAACACTTTCTTTATCACTTTCTAAGCGTAACCAATGCTTGGGTAAAGACAACCAACGAGCAATTGGTTTTGTTGCCGGTAACATTGGCTCTGGCCACTCATCTAAATTAAAAAAGCCGAATGATTGATTTTCCAATGACTTTGGTTCCAAACTCCAATCCCAGCAACGTAAAAAGTGAAGTTTGACGTAAGCGTGCGGATAATCGTGTGTCACAGTGACCCACGGAGAGCTCGTGTGAACCTTCATACCCAACTCTTCTTTCATCTCGCGAACAAGTGTTGCATGAGGAGTTTCTCCAAACTCCATTTTTCCTCCAGGAAACTCCCACCAACCTGAATACACCTTGCCTTCAGGACGAGAACTAATTAAACATTGTCCCTGTTCATTAAATAAAATCCCACAAGAGACCAAAGTCACAGGGCGTGAGGCTTGTGTCATAAAAATACCCTTTCTAGTCAATCGAAAAAGAGGCGCTTTATTGCGCCTCTTTTCTGGTTTATTGATTAGTCAATGTGACCGTGGCAATTTTTAAATTTCTTACCGGAGCCACAAGGACACGGTGCATTGCGAGATACACCTCTCCAATCCACCTTATCGAGTTCCACACCGTACGGAGACATACCTGTAAAGGAAAGCTCATTTCCTTCATCGTCATGAACGGTGGGTGCCGCCTTGTCTTCTTGAGCTACCGCATTTTGCTCAGCGGCCTCAGCTGCAGCCTGCGCTTGAGCCAACATCTGAGCCTGAGCTTCTTGGGCTAAACGCTGTTGCTCTTCAGCTTCTTCACGTGTTTGAACATGAACTGTCATGAGCACACGCATAACATTTTCGCGCACACGATCTAGAAGCGTTTCAAACATAGCAAAGGCTTCACGCTTGTACTCTTGCTTCGGTTGCTTTTGTGCATAACCACGCAAGTAAATTCCTTGGCGTAAAGCATCCAAAGCAGTAATATGAGCACGCCAAATGTGATCTAATACCTGTAACGTAACTTGACGGGCAAAGTCTGACATTGCTTGAGCTCCAGCAATCTCAACCTTTTCATTGAAGACGCGATCAACTTCGGCAATCAAAGCGGATAACAAGTCTTCATCAGTAATTGAGTTGCTCTTTTCGAGCATATCTTCAAAGTCAATGCTAATGCCCCATTCGGTCTCAAGCATAGTCTTCAAACCCTTGAGATCCCATTGCTCTTCCACGGTATCTGCGGGAACATGAGCACGGAAAAGATCAGTGAAAAGACCGTGACGTAAACTTGTCACCATTTCACTCATATCTTGACTTTCAAGAATTTCATTACGTAAACGATAGATTTCTCGACGTTGATCATTTTGAACGTCGTCAAACTCAAGTAATTGCTTACGAATATCGTAATTACGTCCTTCAACCTTACGTTGAGCGCTTTCAATCATACGAGAAAGCATATTAGACTCAATGGCTACGCCATCCTCTAACTTCAACTTATCAGCAATTGCACGCATGCGATCGCCACCGAAAATGCGCAACAAAGGATCTTCCATAGATAAGTAGAAGCAAGAAGAACCCGGGTCGCCTTGACGGCCTGCACGACCACGCAATTGATTGTCAATACGACGGGATTCGTGACGCTCACTACCAATAATGCGCAAGCCACCGGCCTGTACAACCTTATCGTGATCTTGCTGCCACTCCGCACGCATCTTTTCGATCTGAGAAGCCTTTGCTTCTTCAGAAAGGTCAGGATTTTGACGAATGGCATCAATAATCTTATTGATACCACCACCCAACACAATATCAGTACCACGACCTGCCATGTTTGTGGCAATCGTCACCATACCTGGGCGACCTGCTTCAAGAACAATCTGAGCTTCTTTCTCGTGCTGTTTTGCATTCAAAACATTGTGGGCAATTCCTTCACTCGTTAACAGTTGACTTAAAGCCTCTGAGTTTTCAATTGAAGTTGTCCCCAACAGTACCGGCTGTTCTCGTTTTGAACACTCTTTAATGTCTTCTACAATCGCACGGTACTTTTCCTCAACAGTACGGAAAACCTTATCTTGTTGATCATCACGAATCATCTTTCGATGAGTTGGAATCACCACAGTTTCTAAGCCATAAATGTCTTGGAACTCGTAGGCTTCCGTATCGGCCGTCCCCGTCATACCTGACAGCTTGTCATACATACGGAAGTAATTTTGGAAAGTAATAGAGGCAAAAGTTTGGTTTTCTTGATTGATCTTAACGCCTTCTTTGGCCTCAACAGCTTGGTGTAAACCTTCAGACCAACGACGACCTGGCATCAAACGGCCAGTAAATTCGTCCACAATAACAATTTCACCGTTCTGAACTACATAGTGTTGGTCACGCTTAAACAATGCATGAGCTCGCAAGCTAGCCTGCAAATGATGCATCAAAATAATATTTTGACCAGAATATAAACTTTGACCTGGAGGAATCATTCCGCGCTCGGTCAAAATTTGCTCAATATGCTCATGTCCTGCTTCAGAAATATAAACTTGGTGAGCCTTTTCATCGACCCAGTAGTCGCCCTCACCATCTTCTGTTGCTTGGCGAGTTAAAAGCGGCGGAATTTCATTGATTTGGGCATAAAGATCGGTGTTGTCATCTGCGGGACCAGAGATAATCAACGGTGTGCGAGCTTCGTCAATCAAAATGGAGTCCACTTCGTCAACAATAGCGTAAGCTAAACCACGTTGACGACGATGATTAATATCGTACTCCATGTTGTCACGAAGATAATCAAAACCAAATTCGTTATTTGTACCGTACGTAATATCTGCTGCGTAGGCTAAAACTTTTTCCTCATTGGGTTGCTGACTATAAATCGTTCCAACACTCAACCCTAAGAAATTGTATAAACGTCCCATCCACTCAGCATCGCGTCGAGCCAAGTAGTCATTAACTGTCACAACATGGACGCCCTTGGCTGGTAAGGCATTTAAATACACTGCCAACGTAGCTGTTAAGGTTTTACCTTCGCCAGTTCGCATTTCTGCAATTTTTCCATCGTTTAGTACCATCCCACCAATCAATTGGACATCATAGTGGCGCATACCCATCACACGAACACTGGCTTCTCGAACTACAGCAAATGCTTCAGGCAACAAGGCATCTAACGTTTCGCCTTTTGCTAAACGATCGCGGAACTCTTGAGTTTTAGCTTGGAGTTGCTCATCGGAGAGCGCCTTCATGGAATCTTCTAATTTATTGATCGTGGCGCATTGACGACGATATTGTTTAATTAAGCGATCATTGCGACTGCCGAAAATTTTGGTTAAAAGCTCAGAAAACATCTTTAATACCTTAATCCTGTCCCTGGACAAGCCAGACTACAGATCCAGAAAGCTACAGCAAAACTGCTCACTGTCCCTTTCGTTGTACAATCAATAACGATAAATTATCGCACATTAATAGGGCTTTTTTTGATCAAAGATTGACTCAAAACGTAAGGGATTTTCTCTGTTTTTTCTTAGAATTCTCATTCATGGGGAGCAAAGTGAAAGACTTTCAAAATTTTCAACAAGTTTTAAGCGCACAGCGCTCGGATTCTTTTTTGAAAATGGAGCTCGATAGTGCTCGCTTAAAAACATTAATCGCTCGCGCCTGTGTCAGTAAAGGCCTTCGTATTGATATTATCAACGCTACTCATATTGCTCGGGAAGCCCGTGGGATTACAATCAATACACTAACGCCGACGATGGCAAATCGCCTCAAGCAAATTCAGCCTACAATTGAAAAAACACTGTTTGATGCTGGAATCACAGAACCAATTTTGGCGATTCGTAGCGGAAAGGTCACCCTTTTAACTCAGAGTACTCCTTATCCAAAGGATGAGCCGAGAATTGCCCCTAGCTATGCGGCCGATCAAGTTATGGCTCAGGCTCAGGAGGCTCGGGATGAAGATGTCAAAAAATGCCTTGAGCGTTTAGCTCAAGCACTACGACATTAAGGTTTAATTGGATAGATTGGAATAGTCTTTCGGTCCTGAAGATCGTAAATTTTTTCTAATTGAAGAACCAAAAGCGACATATTAACGGGAGTTTTGACTGAGCCTTCTCGTTCTCGGTAAATAACACCAAACTGATCTACCGAAAATGCACCATATCTCAAATAGCCAGCCACCTTTTGCATTGCGTCTATAGCCTTAGGATGCTGACGTTGATATGCTCTGAGCAACTTATGAACCCGATCGTCTTTACTCAACTCAATAGCTCTATCTTGTTCCTGAAACACAACAGGATCTAAGCGCTTTTCCTGTGGCGCTGTCGTACAGGCACTCAAAGTAAAAGCGCTCAGCATGCACGCTATCGCTAAGCGCTTTACGGACTTACAATGCATTGGCTCTCTCAAGATCGAAGTCTGTTGGCCATTGCGTATCATCAAATGTCGCCCATTCCCATGCGGTAGGATCTGCCAATAAAGCCCGAAGCAAAACATTATTTAAACCGTGGCCAGACTTAAACGCACTATAACGAGCTAATAAAGGATGACCAAGAACGTACAAATCCCCCATAGCATCCAAAATTTTATGTTTCACAAACTCGTCTTGAGCTCGTAATCCATTTGGATTTAGAATTTTGGACTCATCCATCACAACTGCATTTTCAAGGGTTCCGCCCTGAGCTAAGCCAATTGAGCGAAGCATCTCAACATCCTGCACGAAGCCAAAAGTACGTGCTCTTGATACAGCGCTTTTATAAGTAGTCTTTGCTAAATCGACTTCCGTAAATTGAACCGTAGAGTCGATTGCCGGATGACCAAAATTGATAGAGAACGCAAGTTTAAAACCTTCATGAGGTTCCAACATCGCCCACTTATCACCGTCAACAACCTTAATAGGCTTTAATACTCGAACAAAACGTTTGGGGGCATCTTGTTCTACCACACCAGCGGCTTGAATCAAAAACACAAAACTAGCACCTGAGCCATCCATAATAGGGATCTCAGATGCATCAACATCTACATAGCAATTATCAATTCCAAGTCCATTTAATGCACTCATTAAATGTTCAATTGTTGAAATTTTTACTTGGCCCTCATTAAGGGTCGTTGCCATACGAGTGTCATTAACACGCGTTGCCTCTGCTGGCATAACAACTGGGGGATCTAGATCCACTCGCGTATAGATAATGCCCGTATCAGGGGCTGCAGGGCGTAATGTAAGACAGACTTTTTGACCTGAGTGCAATCCAATACCAACCATTTTTAATGGTTTTTTCAGTGTTCTTTGCTTAAGCATAATGATCACGCTTCATTGGCAATAATAATTTCGTATTTAACACCGATTAGCACGAAAGCACAACCGGATTCATTAGAAGATATAGAGACGTTTTGCGCCGAATAATCGGCGCAAAACAAAGAATTTTAGTTTGATCTATTAATTACTTACCATCTCGACGGCTTGACCACCAATTGGTCGGAGCCCATTCTCGAGTTTCCGTCTCTTCTGAAGGCTTTTCTTCAGCAGGACTAAATGGCATAGGTGCTGGCTCTTCAGCTTCCTCTTGAGGTTTTACCGCTTCACCAGATTGAGCTGACGCAGTCGGTTGCATCACATTTGGCGCCGGCTGCCCAGAAGGCATCGGTGAACTTTGTTGTTGAACCGGCATATCCCAGATGTTTGTCGAGGGAGCCGGCTTAACTGGAGCTGGTTGCACAGGAGCTACTGGACTAACTACTGGAGCAACAGTAGGCATGGCTGGTGCTGCGACAGGCTTAGCAGAGGGTTGTGCCCACACAGGACGCTCCTCTTCCTTCTTCTCTAATGGTGGCACAACGTGATCAGCTCCACCATCCAAACCAGTTGCAACCACCGTAACTCGCATCGAATCACCCATGCTGTCATCGTAGGCTGAACCGTAAATCACTTGAGCGCCCTTAGCTGTGAAGTTCGTAATGATATTCATCACAGTCTTGGTTTCTTTCATCTTCATGCTTTCTTCGCTAGCAGTGATGTAAACCAACACACCACGAGCACCGTTAAGCGTCACCCCTTCAAGTAACGGGCAAGCAACTGCGTTCTCTGCTGCAATACGGGCACGATCCGGACCTGAGGCAATGGCCGAACCCATCATAGCCGTACCGCGTTCGCTCATGACTGTACGAAGATCTTCGAAGTCAACACCAATCAAACCCGGCGTTTGAATAATTTCAGTGATTCCGGCGCAAGCCTTGAAAAGAACATCATCTGCAGCTGCGAAGCATTCACTGACGGAGGCATCTTCACCTAATTCATCTTCCAACTTATCATTGAGAATCACGATTTGGCTATCCACTGCCTCTTTCAAGCGCAACAAGCCTTCCTCAGCACGTTGCATACGACGAGCCCCTTCATAGCTAAAGGGTTTTGTCACAACGGCTACAGTCAAGATGCCCATTTCTCGTGCAATCTGGGCTACAACAGGTGCAGCACCCGTACCCGTACCACCACCCATACCAGCAGTGATGAATACTAAATTGGCACCTTGCAATAATTCACGAATTCGATCTTTTGATTCGATGGCGGCCTGCTCGCCTACCTCAGGATGGGCTCCTGCACCCAAACCAGTTTTACCAATTTGAAGTGTTGCATGTGCGCGAGAACGGGATAAGGCGGTGTAGTCAGTATTAATTGCAATAAATTCAATACCCTGAGCACCACGCTCAATCATGTGTTCTACGGCGTTACCGCCACCACCACCCACGCCAACAACCTTAATAACGGTTTGACGCGGTTCATCATTGACTACATCGAACATAGGAATCTGCCTCCAAAACCAATCCTAATATTATCGCCGAAAACCCATTATTTTGGCTATATAAAATCGTAAGAATTTCTCAATTTCTTCTTGATTCATCAAGAAAAAACGTATTCTGCATACGTTAGTATTGACCTATGAAAAACTCTTTTGCGAAACGCTTAATTTTCGCTGCAAGCGTATCGTCTGAAGTACCTTCATCTTTATCGTCTTCGCCCAACATAAAACGTCGTGCCTCGTATGCAACCAACCCCATCACCGCACTTTCTCTAGGCGAATTTAATCCAACGCATCCGTCACCATCATAACTAGAACGCCCACGTCGGGTAGAAAAAGTTTCACGGTACGGCCCCGGGACATCGGCAAATAGATCATCGATTCCCATCATTAAAGCCGTACCCCCAGTCAAAACAACACCTCCTGGAAGAGTGTTATAGGGATAATTATCTCCCTGACAGGTATACCAACCATTGATGTAAAGAATTTTGCCGACTTCTACGACTAACTCCCCTACACGTTGTCGTGCCACATGGGATAGTTCAAATTTATTGAATGATTTAGCTTCATTTTCTTGACCAACCGTCAATAAAATTTGCTTCTGATCATCATCATGGAGACGCAAGTCCAAACGCATTTTCACTTTTTCCGCATCTGCTATTGGACAGTGCATGTATCCAGCCAAGCGTTCCGTAATCATTCGACCACCAAAATTCAGAGTATGGGTAAATCTAGGATGGCCCCCTTTGAAAACAACAATGTCTGTGGTTTCTGCTCCAATATCGAGCAAGACCACTCCCATTTGGCGTTCTTCTTCGGTTAATACAGAATATCCGCTTGCCCAACCTTCTGGCAAGACCGTTGAAACATCTAAATTCGTACGATTAATTAACTGAATTCTATTAACAGCATTAACTGCACTAGCAACTGCCGAATGCAGGTGAACAGACAAGCGAGACCCTTTAACTCCTAAAGGATTTTCAATAGCTTGCTCTTCAGTTTGATCATCAATTCTGAAATAAAGACGTTCAGATTTAATTAAGCGCTCTTCTTCATGAAGCTCTAATGCATCTTCTGCTCGCTCCGTGACTTTTTTCATGTCATCGAGCGTTACAACAGCCCCTGGTAGAGGCAACTCTGCAGTTGAATTGCGGCCTGTCACTGGCTTGCCTGAAATTGTTGTACTGATGCGCCCTAAAGAAGTTCCTTTAAAATTCGAAGTCCGAACAGCCTCCTCTAAAGCCTCATTGAGTCTTTCTAATAATCTTTCTGAATTATTAATGCTTCCAGCACGAATACCTTCGGACTCTGCTCGTCCGTGACCAAGCACCTTATAGGATCCATCGGCAAACACTTCTGCCAAGACCACAATAATTTTGCTAGATCCAATATCTAATGCGGTAACCTGAATGGATTTATTGGCGAGTTCTTTCATTGTCTATACTGTTCCGCAACAGCCTCTGCTGCACGACGACGGTTAGCGTTAGAGCGATAACGTTTTAAAGTTTTTTCCGGCAATGTAGCCGAAAATGCATTTTCATAACGAGCATCAATGCTTGCTGGCGGTCCTTTCATCAAGGCCTGCACTTCATCATATTGCACAATAACGACGGCAAATCGATCTTCCAAAGTCCAGTTTTCTCTCTCTGTCCCTAACTCAATTCTCGTTGGTGGAATATCTTTTGAAGCTATTGCTAAAGTCCAACTATCTCTATCCGTAACGCTTAACTCTGTTACACGTGCGTCAGGCTTTACAGTCCTTAGCATTTGGCTAAAGCGTTTGTATCGACGAGTTAGTTCCTTAACCATGTCTGCACGGCCAAAAAACTCAGGCAATGCCATGGGATTATCTGCTTCCTCTGGATTAGCAGCAAACAATACCCCATCAACAGAAACCAACCGGCCATCCTCCCATAGCGCTAAAGCCCTGTGCTCTTTAATTTCAATACGAATACGATCTGGCCAAACTTTGTGCACACTGACATCTTTTACCCATGGAGCGCTTAAAGCAGCTTGGCGAATAGCATTGATATCAATATCAAAAAAATTACCCGATATTGTGTTACCCAAGGACCGTTTAAAGTGCACTGTAGAGATATGAGATGTTTCGCCCTCAAGTTCGACGGCTTTGATTTCAAAAAGTGAAATCAAGTAGTGGGGAAAACTACTGACAGCGACTGCTGCCAGTAGAAATGCTATCCCCAAACCGATCAGAAACTTGCGAACAAGCTGCTTCATACAAAGAAACTTTAACGATCCTTGTTATCTAACGATGCTTGACTGAGCACTTCCAAGACGAGGTCTTGATAGCTCAAACCGATCTTGCTGGCTGCCATTGGCACTAAGGAGTGACTCGTCATACCGGGAGAGGTATTCATTTCCAATAAGACAAAGCGTCCATCCTCTGTCAACATCACGTCAATACGGCTCCAGCCACGGCCACCTAAAACTCGATAAGCACGTTCACACATCTTACGAATTTCTTCGGCTTGCTCTTCAGGCAACTGAGCCGGGCATTCGTAACGAACACATGTAGTGAAATACTTATTCTGATAATCGTAATCACCCTCAGGAGCCACGATTTCAATAATTGGCAAGGCACGAGCCGTCTGAGCTGGCCCCAATACCGCAACGGTCAACTCACGACCATAAATACGCTCTTCAACCAAAACGTGAGGATCTAAGTTACTAGCTTTATTGACAGCCTCTTGCAACTGCTCCGGTGTTGCATTTTCTAACTTTGTCAAACCGATGCTTGAGCCCTCGTGTGCAGGCTTTACAACTAAATTACCACCCAATGACTGAATAACTAAACTCATATCATCGTCCTTGGTAACAGTTATACCATTTGGCACAGGAACACCGGCCGCACTCCAAACTCGTTTAGTCATAGCCTTATCAATAGCAATAGAGCTCGAACGAACGCCCGGACCTGTATAGGGAATATTGAGGTACTCCAAAACACCTTGAATCGTACCGTCTTCTCCAAAACGTCCATGCAAAGAAATCATGGCACGATCATATTGTCCCTTCTCTAATTCTGACAATGATTGTTCTTGGGGATCAAAGCGAGTGACGTCAACACCTGCATCAACCAAGGCATCGTAAACCCCTTTACCACTCATCAAAGATACTTCTCTTTCGCTAGAGCGTCCACCCAACAAGACAACAACCTTACCCAATGATGCTGGATCAAAAGGTTTTTTCGTTTCGTTTGCCATAACAACTTACCTCAACAATTAACAATGGCTTAATTTATATTCTTTTTGCAATCGTACGGGAACCTGGCCAACACTACCTGCTCCCATTGTGACGACAATATCATCTGGCTTTGCCAACTTAAGAATTGCTTCATCCATTTCCATTGGCGTATCAACAAAAACCAAGTCTGTAGTCCCAATTAAACGGATTGCACGAGCCAAAGCTCGTCCATCTGCTCCATGAATAGGTGCCTCACCTGCAGGATAAACATCCGCTAACACTAAAGCATCCACGCTAGAGAGTACTTTGACAAAATCTTCGAAGCAATCTCGAGTGCGAGAGTAACGATGGGGTTGGAAAGCTACTAAAATTCGCTTGCCTGGATAGGCCCCTCGAACGGCCTCTAAAGTAGCTTGCATCTCATGAGGATGGTGACCGTAGTCATCAATCAGTCGGAAAGAACCACCTTCTGGTAAAGCAATATCCCCGTATTGAGTAAAGCGACGTCCCACACCGTTAAATGTTTCTAACCCTTGAGAAATTGCCTCATCACTAACGTCTGCTAATGTAGCAATCGCAATCGCAGCCAAAGCATTGCGAACATTGTGCATGCCCGGCAAATTTAAACGAACCGGCAGTGGAGCGTGACCTTTACGCAAAACCGTAAACGTCATCTGAGTACCTTCGGCCTTTACATCAATAGCTCGTACATCAGCCTCTTCGCATAAACCATAACTAATAATTTCTCGTGGCACACGAGGCGCCATCTTTCGAACATTATCATCATCAAAGCACAAAACAGCCTTGCCATAAAATGGTAAGCGAGTCAAAAAATCAATAAAAGCTTGCTCTAACTTTTCATACTTATGATCATATGTATCCATATGATCTTCATCGATATTGGTCACTGCAGCAATGACTGGAGACAAGCATAAGAACGAAGCATCAGACTCATCTGCCTCAGCAACAATAAACTCACCACGACCTAAACGGGCGTTTGATCCAGCACTATTTAATCGTCCACCGATCACAAACGTAGGATCTAAATTTCCGGCAGCCAATAAGCTTGCCACTAAAGAGGTTGTGGTGGTTTTGCCATGAGCGCCAGCAATAGCAATTCCGCTTCTAAAACGCATTAATTCTGCCAACATTTGAGCTCTTGGCACCACAGGAATGCGCAACTCTCGAGCTGTGACCACCTCTGGATTATCAGCCTTAATAGCGGATGAAACGACAACCACATCCGCTCCATGAACATTGCGTCCATCATGTTGATGATAAATTGACACTCCTAAGCTTTCTAAACGCTCAGTAGCTGCATTGGTAGCCATATCAGAACCCGTTACACGGTAGCCCAAAGTAACAAAAACTTCAGCAATACCGTTCATACCAGTACCGCCAATGCCAACAAAGTGAATACGATTAATTGCGAATTTCATGAAATGCCCTCGGCGCTTCTAAGGAGCACCTGACCCTCAGACGAGAAACTTAATTTAGTCTGATAATTTTAAGCAATCAAAAGACTTTCTGTCCTAGATAAATTGAAACGCTATTTTGCTAAACGTTCTATCGTGTCTGCTACTGCTTTTGCCGCATCAAGATGAGCCAATTTTTGAGCATTTTTTGCAATTTCTAATAATCTTTCTCGACTCAAGCCATTGAGCTTTTCATACAATATTTGTGCAGTTAAATCTTTTTGATCTAGCAAAATACCGGCATCATGCTCTTGCATATACCGAGCATTCCCTAATTGATGTTGAGTGGTCGAAACAACAAAAGGTACTAAAATAGCAGGAATTCCACCTGCAGTTAACTCGCTAATCGTTGTCGCACCAGCACGACACACTACAACATCAGCCCTTGCATAAGCGGCTGCCATATCATCAATAAAGTTAACAACTTCAGCCTCAATGCCTAGCTCTCGATATGTTTGCTTGACATTTTCAACTGCGTTTTTCCCGCATTGATGTGTTACTGTCGGACGATCCTTTTCATCGAAAAGTGCTAACGCTGCCGGGACGGTTTCATTCAATACCTTAGCTCCCAACGAGCCACCGAAAACCAATAAGTGTTTTTTTCCAATTCGACCAGAATATCGTTTCTCGGGCGAGGGTAATTGAATAATTTCTTGACGAACTGGGTTGCCAGAAACAATGGCTTTTTTGCCAGCGCGTTGAGCACACTCACCATCAAAACCACACATCACGGCTTGTGCAACAGGCATAACAACACGCACACTCATTAAACTACCTGCATCACAATTCATCATGACTAAAGGCTTGCCCTCAGCACGGGCACCAAATGCTGCTGGTACTGCAATATACCCACCAGTAGAAAACACAGCATCAGCATCACGTCCATCAATAATACTTTTAGCCTTAAAACATGACTTCACCAACTTCAATGCACCCTTGACTGCATGAGCCAGCCCTTTACCTCTCATGCCAGTGAAATCCAATGCATCAAACTCAATTCCACGTTGACCAACTAATCGACCTTCCATGCCAACAGGAGTGCCTATCCAAGAGACAGTCCAACCGCGCTTTTTCATCTCTTCAGCAACAGCCAACCCTGGCATAACATGACCACCAGTACCCGCTGCTGCAATGATTAAATGTTTATGATCACTCATTCTCTTCTCCGTTTACCACGCATCAATAGGCGGTTTTCATAGTCAACACGAATTAGTAATGCCAAAGCACATAACGTAATTACCACAGAGGAACCACCATAGCTCACCAGAGGTAATGTCAAACCTTTCGTCGGAAAGACGCCAATAGCGACACCAATATTAATAATGGCCTGCACCCCAATCCATACGCCAACACCTTGAGCCACCAGACCCGCATACACCAAGTCCAGACGGACAGCTTGACGACCTATTTCAAATGCTCGGCGTACCAGCCAATAAAACAAAAGTAAAACAATCGTAAATCCGACAAGACCGCACTCTTCTCCGATAACTGCCAAAATAAAGTCGGTATGAGCTTCCGGCAAATAATGCATTTTTTCAACACTCGCCCCTAATCCCACACCAAATATTTCGCCTCGACCAAAAGCAATTAAAGAATGGGTCAACTGGTATGCCTTACCCATCTGATTTTCAGCATCCCACGGATTAAGATAGGCAAAAACACGAGCAGTACGCCAGGGTGATAACACCACAGACAGTACGATTGTCGTCACAAGAAAAGTACCAAGCGTGAAAATAATTTTCCAACTCAGTCCGCCTAAAAAAACAATTCCAATGACGATGCTAGCAATCACTACAGTCGCACCTAAGTCTGGTTGCAACGCTAATAAACAGGCTACTGCTCCGACATAACCTAACACTGGCAAAAGACCACGCGTATAGGAATGCATATAGACCTGACGATCTATCGTAAAGCGAGCAATCACAAGAATCGAAACGAGCTTGACCAACTCAGAAACTTGTAAATTGATGGGGCCAAATCCAATCCATCGAGTTGCACCATTCACACTTTTTCCCAATCCTGGCACAAACACTAGAACAAGACACAGAATTCCCAAGACTGCCATGTGATAACTCACACGATCCCAGTTATTAATTGGTACCTTAAATACACAAAATCCAGCAACTAACCCAACAAGAATATAAATAATTTGCCGACTAACAAAATAGTATTCACTGGTTTGATACTTAGGAGAGTCAGCCAGAGAAATCGATGCTGAATAAACCATCACAGCCCCAATGACTAAAAGAGCTACGATTGTTCCAAGCAAGGAAAAATCCACACTAGAGACAGAACCAAAAGTTCTTCGGCCCTGTCCCCAAGTTTCTGTCGGAGTTGTTTGAGTTTTTAATAACTCTTTGAGATTAAATGACATTCAATTCACTATGAAGACTTCAAAAGTGAACGGGCACTTTCGATAAAGATTTCACTGCGTTGAGCATAATCTCGGAACATATCCCAACTAGCACAAGCTGGAGACAGTAAAACATAGTCTCCTTGTTGAGCCATTTCTGCACACATCTTTACAGCCTCAGGCAAGCTTTGTGCCCTCAACACAGGATATGATGCACCAGACAAAGCCTTTTCAATCATTGGAGCATCACGACCAATCAAAACAGCACCACGTGCATGAATGGCCATGGATTGAGCAATCGGAGAAAAGTCCTGTCCCTTGCCATCACCACCCAAAATTACAACCATTTTTTTGCCTGTAGCACCTAATCCCTGCAAAGCTGCTACGGTTGCTCCAACATTCGTGCCTTTACTATCGTCTATGTAATCCACTCCGTTGACTGTTAATGCATATTGCACTCGATGAGCCTCACCCGTATAAGCAGACAAAGCTCGAAGAGCATCAGATAAAGGTAATCCTGCCGCATGAATTAAAGCTAATGCAGCCAAAGCATTCATTGTATTGTGACGCCCACGAATATTTAATGCTTGTTCTGGCATCAATCGTTGTAAGAGTGAACCTGGCAATACCTTACGTTTGGATAAAGCAATTGAGTCGTCCTCGTTGTAAGCCAGCCACAAAAGATTATCTTCTTGAACCAATCCCCATTGATTCGGACCTACTGGTTCAGACTCTCCAAAGGTACTCACTCGCGCACCATTAGCGTACCCCATAACCAAATCGTCATCTCGATTTAAAACACGAACGGTTTTATCTGACTGAAAAATATGGGCCTTAGCATCCATATAGCCTTGCATTGAACCATGCCAATCCAAATGGTCTTGGGTAATATTCAACAATGCCGCAGCATTTGGCTCTAAAGAGTGAGTGGATTCCAACTGAAAACTCGATAACTCCAACACCCAGACATCAGGCAACTTACCAGCTTCTAAATAACGATCTAACTCACGCACAGCATTAGGACCAATATTGCCTGCTGCCACAGCGAGCTTACCACTGGCTTGAGCCATCTTTGTTGTTAAAACCGTTGTAGTTGTTTTGCCATTGGTACCTGTAATAGCCAACACAATCGGATTGTATTGTTGCTGTTCTTTAAGTTCTGAGAGCTCACGAGCAAATAATTCGATTTCCCCAAACCAAGGTAAATTTTGTCGCTTTGCCTCTTCGATAATAGAAGCTGCTTCTGAGTAATAGGGAGATATACCCGGAGAAATCACAACAAATTCAGCTTCACAAACTGCTTCCTTGGCCTGAGCAATAGTCTTAAAAGAAAAACCGGGCAATGCTTTTAAACGCTCCAAAGAAGGTGGCGCCTCTCGCGTATCAGTACCAATAATGTCATAACCACGCTTAATGAGAAAGTGGATACAAGCTTCCCCTGAAGCTCCTAAACCAATAACTAAAGCCTTACTCATTGCCCTATTCCTCAATTAACGAATCTTTAACGTTGACAAGCCAATCAATACCAAAATGAAGGTGATAATCCAGAAACGCGTAACGACTTGCGTCTCCTTCCATCCCTTGAGTTCAAAGTGGTGATGAAGTGGTGCCATCAAGAAAATTCGACGACCTCCTGAATAACGGAAGTAAGTGGTCTGAATCATGACGGAGAGGGTTTCAACAACAAAAATACCACCCATAATAGCCAATACAAATTCTTGTCGCGTGATAACAGCAACCGTCCCCAATGCACCACCTAACGCTAGTGCACCAACATCACCCATAAAAACTTGAGCAGGATGAGCGTTGAACCACAAAAAAGCTAACCCGGCCCCAGCTAGTGCCGCGCATATAACAACCAACTCACCCGCTCCAGGAATATAGGGAAAGAGCAAATAATGAGCAAAGTCGTGTCGGCCCACCACGTAAGCAAAGATGCCTAAAGCGCTACCAACCATTGCACAAGGCAAAATAGCTAAACCATCCAAACCATCAGTCAGGTTCACTGCGTTACTTGTACCTACAATCACGATATAGGTCAAAATCACAAAACCAAAGATTCCAAGAGGGTAAGCAAAATGCTTAAAGAAAGGAATAATCAAGTCTGCTTGTGAAGGCATTGTCAAAGGAAACCCAGACTGAACCCAACCGACAATCATATCTAACACATGAATATTGGTCGGAACTGAAATAGCAAACGCCAAATAAACAGAAGCCAAACCTCCAATCAATGAAAGCCAGCCAAATTTTTCTCGAGCACTCATACCTTTGGGGTCATGATGCACCACCTTACGATAGTCATCAATCCAACCAACTGCCCCAAAACCCAATGTTACAAAAAGCACTACCCAAACAAATCGATTACTCAAATCCATCCACAATAATGTTGAGAGGGCTATAGAAATCAAAATGAGTACCCCGCCCATGGTTGGCGTGCCGTCTTTGACCAAATGAGTCTTTGGTCCGTTATTTCTCACAGCTTGGCCAACCTTCATAGCCTTAAGATAACGAATCGTAGCTGGTCCAGCTGCAAAACCAATAAATAAAGCCGTCAAAGCAGCCATCACGGCCCTCAAGCTTAAATAGTTAAAAACTTGAAATGCTCGGATGTCCTCACCCAACCATTGAAAAAATGCCAATAACATTCTTATATTCCTTTCTTAAGCTTTCTGGCACTTAGAGGCCTCGATTAAAGCTTTTACAGCTAAATCTAGGCGCATACTGTTGGAACCCTTAACCGAAATAGAACGATAACGGTCCTTAATTTCCAACAACTTTTCAAGAAACTCCGCTCTATCCGCAATCCAGTAAGCCTCCGCTTGAGGTTTTAATGCGTGAAATTTCTCGTAAGCAGCTTTCATGGCTTGACCGGTTGCTATGAACCCGTCAATACCTTTTTGTACTGCATAATTAGCAATCTCTTCATGATATTGCTTTGACTTATCACCTAACTCCAACATATCAGCAGCCACTAGTAAACGCGGCCCTGACAAGCTCGCTAAGATATCAATGCTTGCTCGCATACTATCGGGGTTGGCATTATAAGCATCATCGATAAGTGTAAGGTGAGGCATTTCTATAACAGCCCCTCTCCCTTTGATTGGCTCAAAAGCCTCAAGACCCTTCACAATCGTATCAAGCGACAAACTTAACGACAAAGCCACTGCCGTTGCACCTAGTGCATTTCTGAAGTTATGTTCACCTCGGCACTTCAAATGCGCCAGGAAGCTCCCTGCTGGGGTTTTTACCTGAACATCCATCCCATGACGTGTTGATGTCATGGTTCCACTCACATCTGCTTCATGAGATAAACCAAAAGTCATGATTTGGCTATCATGAGCCATGTCTAGCCAAATGTCTTTACACGCATCATCACAAGGAATAACCGCCGTTCCTGAAGGCTGCAAATGAAGGAAAATCTCACCATTTTCATGTGCAGTTGCTTCGACTGTTTGCATGAATTCTTGATGCTCACGCTGAGCATTTGTCACAATGGCTACACGTGGTTTAACCATCTCAGACAAGTAGCGCATCTCACCTACGTGATTCATACCTGTTTCGATAACAGCTGCCTCATGTTGCTCTCTCAAACGCCATAACATCAAAGGCACACCAATATCATTGTTGAGATTGCCTTGTGTAGATAATGATTTTTCTCCGTATTGAGCTCTGAGAATCGAAGCAATCATTTGCGTTGTGGTCGTTTTACCGTTACTGCCTGCTACCGCAACCATGCTTAAAGATTGCTTACCACGCCAATAACTTGCTGTCATTCCAAGTGCCAATTTCACATCTTTAACAATGATTTGTGGTAAAGGACAATACACTTCATGATCAACGACTAAGGCCACAGCTCCTGCTTGCATTGCTTGCATAACAAAGTCATGAGCATCAAAGCGTTCACCCTTTAATGCAAAAAAGAGAGTGCCGTCCGTAACCGTTCGAGTATCTGTAGAAACAGAGGAAAATGCAACATCACTACCGATAAACTTAGCTCCTGGCAGTAGATCGGCCAAGTACTTAACTCTCATCAGTGCATCCTTTGGCGCAACCTTCATACGTTGAGCATTTCGCACCTCGATCACATCACTAAACGGATGCTTTACACCTTGGATCTCTTGATATAACTCATGCCCCTTGCCTGCAATCAAAATAATGTCTTCAGCTGCTGCTTTTTGAACAGCAAACGTAATTGCCTCTCGACGGTCTTCGATGACAGTGCATGGATTACCCTGTGGATTTATCCCTTCTGCCATTTGAGACAGAATGACAGACGGATTTTCTGTTCGAGGATTATCACTGGTTAAGACTACATAATCTGCGAAGCACTGAGCGATATTTGCCATAATCGGGCGCTTACCGCTATCTCGATCACCGCCAGCACCCACAATAACCCACAACTTGCCTCGACGAGCTGTGGCAATTGGGCGCAACGCCAAAAGAGCCTTTTCCACTGCATCTGGTGTATGACTATAGTCAACAACGCCTAAAGCTGTTTGATCATGTTTAACTAATTGCATTCGTCCTGCAGGAGGCACCAAATGAGGTACCAACGGCAAAATCTCTGTCAAACTATAGCCCTTGGCTAAAGCCACACCAATCACACCTAAAAGGTTGGAAATATTGAACTCTCCAAACAGATTCACAGCCAAGTGATGGCGTACACCCTTAAATATCAGGTCAAACTCCATACCATCTTGCATAGGACGAATCTTTTCAGCACTTAGTGCTTGAGTCCCAACTAAAGGCAATGTCCCGCATGTGGTTGTTACAAAACAGGTGATCCCCTGACAAACACAACGCTCTGCCATTCTCAAACCTGCTTCGTCATCAATATTGATCACACTGGCACGAAGATGAGGCCAGGCAAACAAAAGCGCCTTAGCTTCCTCATATGAGCGCATGTCGGCATGGTAGTCCAAATGGTCTCTGCTTAAATTGGTGAAAACAGCAACATCAAAATGCGTTCCTTGTAAGCGTCCTTGCTCCAATCCAATGGAACTAGCCTCCACAGCAAAAGCCTTAGCTCCTGCCTTCAATAAGCTACGGTATAGGCCTTGTAATGTGGCTGCATCCGGTGTTGTTAACGGGGCTGATGGAAAAGGATTACCTGCCATTGAGCAGCCAATTGTTCCAATAGCCGCACAAGGCTCACCTAAACTTGTCAAAAGTTGAGAAACCCAATGAGAGGTTGTCGTTTTACCATTAGTACCAGTGATACCAACACCAAAAAGGGTCTGAGTTGGATGACTGTAGAACTCTGCAGCAAAATCACCCAAGCACTTGGATAGTGCAGGTACTGCAATAGATGGCACTCCATAAGTACGACGTATACCATCATCCTCATAAACAACGGCGGCAGCTTTTTGTGCAGCTTGCTCTAAAAATTGTCTTCCATCGACATGCAAACCGGGCACGGCAATAAAAACATCACCCGCACCAACGGTGCGGGAGTCTAAGACAAGTCGCTTGGCCTCAGGAGCTAAGCGCTTTAATAAATCCACATAATTTTTGACATTTGTAATCATTGTGTTCTCTTCGCCAATAATCCTCGACCGGCCACCATCATCGGATCATCCGGATTAACTAGTAACATCTGCAATGCAGACTCTAAAATTTCCCCTGCAACAGGAGCTGCAACCACGCCACCGACATGACCATTTTTTTTGGGTTCATCAATAATGACAGCAGCAACCAAGCGCGGTTGAGTAGCTGGAGCCAACCCTACAAAAGAGGCTACGTAATCACGAACGTATTCCCCATTTTTCACTTTATGAGCTGTCCCCGTCTTGCCGGCAATTGTGTAACCAGTTACCTTTAAACGAGAGGCGGTCCCCCCGCGGTGAACAGTTGTCATCATCATGGCGCGCATTTGTCGGGCTGTTTCAGGACGATAAACTTGCTCCCCAACTGCCGGTCTATTGGTCTTCACCAAGGTCAGCGGAATGACATCTCCGTTCCGAGCAAATACCGTATAAGCTTGAGCCAATTGCATCAGTGAGGTTGATAAACCATAGCCGTAAGAAATTGTGGCTTGCTCCACTGGCCCCCAGGTTTTAGCTGGTCGCAAACGCCCAGCCACAGCGCCTTGCAAGCCAACCTGAGGTGCCTGTCCGAAACCTAAACGTGTATAAGTATCCCAAAGCATTTGAGGGGAAAGCTGCAACGCAATTTTCACTGTTCCGACATTCGAAGACTTAGCAATAACCTGAGAGACTGTTAACAGACCATAATCCTTGGTATCTGTAATTTTTCGGTCAGCAACCATGATCTTGCCGGGCTTTGTTTGAATCAAACTATCTGGGCGAACAATCCCCAAATCCAGAGCCTTAGCAATTGCAAAAGGCTTCATTGTGGAGCCTGGCTCAAATAAGTCAGAGACCACACGATTACGAATACAATCCCAATCCATCGTACTGCGATCATTAGGATCGTAGACTGGCCAGCTAACTAAAGCCAAAATTTCACCCGTAATCGTATCGGCGACAATGGCAGCGCCGGCTTTTGCTTCATGCTTTTCAATAGCATTTTGAACAGCCTCGACCGCCTTGTACTGAATTCGAGAGTCAATTGATAGATACAGATCCTTACCTGGCACTGGCTCTTGCGCCCACATCTCTTCAATCACATGACCTAAACGATCACGAATCACACGTCGTGTGCCATTTTGACCACTTAACAGGTCATCATAAGCGAGCTCAACACCTTCCTGACCTTGGTTATCTCTATTGTTGTAGCCAACAATATGAGCAACGACCTTGCCACTTGGATACTTGCGCTTAACATCATCTTGATAGGTTAATCCAGGAATACGCATGGCTTGCACTTTAGCAACAGTCTCTAAATCGACTTGGTGAGCCAAATTCACCCATGCATTTTGCCGAGCAAGACGTTTTTCCAACGTTTGCATGGGTACGCCAAGTAGTGAACTTAACTGAGCTAATTCATTACGAGTGATTTCGACCAGATTGGTTGTTGCCCAAATGGACTTCGCGGGAGAGGATGATGCTAGAACGGTTCCATTACGGTCAAAAATCTGACCACGAGATGCTGCAATATTAAGCGTTTTGGCATATCGAGATTCGCCCTTTTGTTGCAAGAACTCCGTATTAAAGCACTGCAAATATACCGCGCGAAGAAAACAAATGGAAAATACTGAAACGAGCACCCCCAAAACCAAGTGAGAGCGCTTCTGTGATATTTCCGTTGTTCTCCAATCCTTTTCGCGCTCTACTGCGCGCTTTTGACGCTTGGGAGAACGATCTTCCGTCCAAAACGAAGCAAGGCGTGTAGAAACAATACGAAGTAACTTATCAATCAAAGGACTCTTTTTCATTATGAATCCCCTGCTTGACGCTTACGAGTCACAAAGTGTGGTACAGGCTTAGGCTGCAAAATTACAGTATTTTCGTTACGGGCAGCCTCTAACCCAGTATCTGCAGCAGTCTTCGCAATGTATCCTGGCAACGTTGCACGTGCTAACTCAATACGAAGATCCTTACCCTCGTCTTGCAATCGACGGCCATACTCAATTTCTTGCTCAATCGAAATAATTAATTCTCTAACTCGATATTGAGCATTCACAATCAAAACTGCCTCACCCACCAATCCAAGGGTGAGACAGCCTATGGCAATGGCAACCCAATGCTTTTTAATGAACATTTTGTTGAAATACTTCAACATGTTCATTGTCCTCCTCGAGAGCGTGTCGCCACTCTTAAAATAGAACTTCGAGCACGTGGATTTTCAGCACACTCTTCTTTAGTGGGCAAAATGCGATGCACATCTTTTAATAGCGGCTGTGGTAATTGATCTGGAAGCAAGGGCAGACGAGGGTCTATTGCTCGCTCTGGATGAGCAGCTCTATCAAAAAACCTTTTAACAATCCGGTCCTCTAAAGAGTGGAAGGTAATAACTGCAATACGCCCACCATCCTTTACCACATCCATCGCCCCATTAAGCGCTTGTGTTAACTCATCCAACTCGCTATTAATGTGAATTCGAATCGCTTGAAAAGTACGAGTTGCAGGATTTTGAGTCGGGTCTTTTTTGTTAGCAGGCACAACACTAGCTACTAATTTTGCTAATTGTTGAGTTGTCTCTAACGGTGTTTCCGTGCGTGTCTGACAGATTGCACGAGCAATTTTTTTTGCAAAGCGTTCTTCCCCTAAGTCAGCAATCACACTTGCGATTTCTCGCTCTTGAGCTACTGCTAACCATTGAGCCGCAGTCATACCCGTCGTAGTATCCATACGCATATCTAACGGGCCATCCATACGGAATGAAAAACCACGCGTAGCATCATCAATTTGAGGACTAGAAACCCCAATGTCCATAAAAACGCCATCAACCTCTGTCACACCCAGAGCTTGCAACTCATCTTTTAAACGTGAGAATGGAGCATGAATGATTTGGAAGCGTTCATCTTGAATACCCGCAGCTGCTTGGATCGCTTCTGGGTCTCGATCGAACGCAATAAGACGCCCCTTCGGGCTCAGAGCCTGAAGAATCAGTCGAGAATGACCACCACGCCCAAAGGTAGCGTCCACATAAATACCATCAACATGGTGCACCAACTCTTTTGGTGCTACCTCTTTCATCACTGATAAATGAACAAAGGGTTTACTCACTTCCATCCTCTCCCTACAGCGTGAAAGATTCCAACTCTTGAGGCAGGCCTTTAGCCATTTCTCGGTTCATATATTCTGAATAGCGAACCTGATCCCAGAGTTCAAAATGATTACCAACGCCGATGAAAGTTACTTCGCGGCTCAAGCCACACAAGGTACGTAATTCACTCGGGACTAATAAACGAGCGCTCGCATCGATTTTTACCGTTACCGCACTACCTAATAGCATGCGTTGAAAGGCTCTCAATGCGTAAGGCAATTGCATTAATTTCTCACTAAGCTCTTCCCACTGTTTTTGCGGATAAAGCAAAACACAGCCATCAGGATGACGAGTCAAGGTCACTTCTGATCCTTTAGACAACAAAAAGCTCCCGCGATGCCGACTCGGCAACGAGAGACGCCCTTTTGAATCCAATACCAGTAGCGAGGTCCCTTGAAACATGGAGACTGCCCAAAAAATTGCCTCGTTTATTGTCAAAAAAGGGAGTAAGAACCACTCTGAGGCACAAACTCCCACTTTTTCCCACTTTCCTACATCAAAATGTATATCGCAAGTTGTTGTTAGTCAAGCTAACTTACGAAAAATACAAACTTTTTTATGTAACCTTATTTTGTTGCTTATTTTTTTAGCAAAAAAAAAGAGGCTGATGTGAGTACCAGCCTCTTTTCTCTTTGATATTGCTTCTATTGAAGAATTAATTTTGCCTTTTGAGCGTTCAATTTGATACGTCCATCAACAGCAATGCCTTCTCCATTTTTCTCACTGATAATCAATGGATTAATATCGAGTTCTTCAATAAACGGATAATCTCCTACTAATTGAGATAATCGTAAAAGACATTCTTGCAACTGAGGCAACTGAGCTGGTGTTGTGCCACGAGCCCCTTGTAAAAGGTCATAAGCTTTCACTCCAGTAATCATTTCCATAGCATCGATATCCGTTAGTGGTGCCATGCGGAAGGACACATCTTTCATCACTTCAATAAAGACGCCCCCCAAACCAAACATCATCATCGGACCGAACTGAGGATCTGTTGCAATACCACAAACCATTTCACGATTGCCCTTGACCATTTCTTGAATGATCACACCCTCAAGACCTTCTAGTAGATCGCGTTCGCGTAACTTTTTAATCAAATCGGCATACTCAGCGCGCAAAGCGGCTTCGTTTTGAATATTGACTCTAACACCCCCCACATCAGTCTTGTGGGATGTTGTCTTACTGGTCATTTTCATGACAACTGGATAGCCCATCTTATTGGCTAAGGCCACAGCCTCTTCAACATCTCGAGCAAATCCAGATTGACAAATACGAACCCCGTAAGCTTGGAGAACATCCATACTTTCACGAGTTGTCAGCTGATCGCGCCCCTCTGCCAATGCTGCCTTCATAACAGCTCGAGTGGTTGTATGATCCACTTCATAACAAGGAGTAATGCCTTCTGGCTTTTGCATCCAAAGGCGTTGCTGATTCAAACGATTTAATCCATCAACAGCTTGTTCTGCATACATAAAGAACGGAACATTCACCGACATATCAGAGAGCTGCGCAAAGAAGCTACTTGTTGTCATGAAAACACCAACAATCGGCTTTTGCGGATGGGCTGCCTTAATTTCCATCACAGCCTTTGCAACATCGATATCCTTTAAGCCCAAGAACGGCAAATAAATGACTACAACCATGTCGACATTGTCGTCTGCAATCACGGTTTCAAGCGTCTTTTTGTAATGATCGATCGGCGCTGAAGCAATCATGTCAACAGGATTTTTTACAGATGCTGCTGCAGGTAGGAAACCACGTAGCGTTTCTTTGGTTTTCTCGCTTAACTGCGCCATTTGCATCCCATATTCACAAACAGCATCCGTAGCCATGATGCCAGGACCGCCAGAATTAGTCACAATAGCAACACGGTCCCCTTTAGGAATCGGACAGTTTGAAAATACCTTTGCGGTAGCAAATAAATTTTCCAAAGAATATTCACGGATCACACCAGATTGCTTAAGCAATGCATTGGCCGCTTTATCAGCACCGGCCAAAGAGCCCGTATGGGAAGAGGCTGCCGAGGCACCCGCTGCAGAGCGACCAGCCTTTAATGCTAAAACTGGCTTTTTCTTGGAAATACGACTTGCTAATTGACGGAAGTTTGCAGGATTTTGAATAGATTCCATGTAAAGCAAAATTTGCTTCACATCCTCATCGTTTTCCCAATATTCCAAAGCGGTTTCAGCATTAACATCAGCTTGATTACCAATAGAAATAAATTGGGCAAAACCCAAATTAAGATCCTTCAAAATATTCAGAATCCCACCGCCTAATGCACCTGATTGAGACACAAAACCAATGTCACCACGTTGGGGTAAACTTTCTGCAAAGCAACCATCCATTCGCACATCTGGATGCGTATTAACAACACCTAAACAGTTAGGACCAACACAACGCATACCGTATTCGCGAACCTTGCTCAATAGGGCTTGCTCTAACTCTAAACCTTGAGCTCCCGTTTCTTTAAAGCCCGCAGAAATGACGCACAAGCCACCGATCCCCTTTTTATGACATTGATCAATGGTTGATAAGACAAACTTTGCATTGACAACGATAATCGCCAAGTCTACCTCTCCTGGGATATCCAGAACTGAAGGGTAGGCTTGAATTCCCTCGATGACTCCGCCTTTAGGATTGACCGGATAGATCGCACCCTTAAAGCCATATTCTTGGAGTCGCTTCATAATATCTGAACCGATGGTGTGAGCCTTAGTGGATGCACCAATCACAGCAATCGCACGGGGCTTCATGATTTTGTCTAAATTACTCATCAGAAAAAACCTCGAAAAACGGTTAACTCAAAAGTTGTAAAACTATTCATGATCATACAGACTTAAGAAGACTTTCGGGATACTACTTTTGGCTGAACTTCATGATCAATGTTCTACCTTTGTATACATCTTTTTTCGTCTTCTTTTACGACTCCCATTACAATGAAAGATGTTGAAAACTTTGTAGAAAGAAAACATCATGTCATCCCTTGTCCCAGAAAATCTTGGTTCTGATACAAACAATCTGATTCAACAAGTTTTAGAGCAAACAAACGCAATGTACCTTCCTTTTTGGATACAAATTGGCTGTGTTGTTGCCGCTATTGCTTTGGGATGGTTTGTGGCCCTAAGAGTCGGTACAGTCATCAAGATCTTTAGTATCAATTGGAATGGCAATAGCCTAACTCACCGCGGAGTAAGGTTTGGCTTAGATTTATTACGTAGACTCTTACTCTCCGTTTTTAGTGGTGTTTTTCTTTTCACAATCGTTTATATCATCAAAGAAATTGGCATTTTGGCCAACAGCGATAATCTTCATACCCTCACACTGGCTTATCGCGCGTTCTATGCTTGGGCGGTCTTTGTTGTCATTGTTGAATGTCTAGCCGTACTTTTTGATGGTCAACGGATGCATCCAAAAATCAAAAATTTTTTCTATATTGGATTTTGGAGCTTGGCTTTTTTACAAATCTTTGGCATTTTGACTCCTATTGTTGCCGAGATGAAAAGTATTTCACTGCCGTTAGGAAGTGAAAAGCTCACCTTATGGACACTTTTAGTTGGCTTTCTCACGATCTTGCTTGCCTTGGCTTTTGCCAATTGGCTCAGCAATGTTGTCGAAGTCAGTGTAAAAAACGCTAAAGATATTGATGACAACCTCAAAATTGTTTTGGCGCGTCTAACAAGAATTGCCTTTTTTGCCCTGGCAATTCTTACATCCTTATCATCTGCTGGTATTGACTTAACCGTATTGTCCATCTTCGGTGGTGCCGTCGGTGTTGGTCTAGGCTTCGGTTTACAAAAAATCGCATCAAACTACATTTCTGGTTTCATCATTTTGTTCGATCACTCCATCAATATTGGGGATCTTGTAGAAGTTAATGGTTTTAGCGGGAAGATTTCACAAATCAACACTCGTTACTCAGTTATACGCAACCTTCGAGGCGAAGAAATGGTTATTCCTAACGAGTGCTTTGTGACGGAAAAAATCATGAATTATTCTCGGACTGACCGCTCATTGGTTACTTCTGTTGACGTCAGCATTGACTACGAGGACGATGTTACTCGTGCCATGGCCATCATGGTCGACATTGTAAAAACTCAACCTCGCTTGGTTCCTTCTCGCTCGCCAACAGCCTTTGTAACAGGGTTTGGCAATGATGGTATTGATCTGCGTGTGAACTTCTGGGTCATTGATCCTGAAAATGGCACATCCGTTTTGAAATCAAACATCATGCGACAAATTCTCATTCGATTTGCTGAAGAAAATATCTCAATTCCCTATCAAGTACGTGATGTTCGTTTAACTGGTGAGTTACGAGTCAAAACACCCGAAACTGAAGGCACCATTAAAACCACATCTAACTAGAAAAAAAGCCGCAAAATGCGGCTTTTTTCTTACCAATAGAAATAATCGATAACGATTATCAATTAAAAAATTTAAAAACAAGACCAGAAAAGTAACTTAAATTTATAACCTAATGATTTATATATAAATAGTCATTATTTTCCATTGACTTTCTTTTTAATAAATGAGAGTTTCCCATAGCTTCTTCCTATTGCACTTGATAATGATTCTCATTAATATTCTTAAAAATTATTTTCATTTCAAAAACAATGCAGCTTCAACCTTTAACTCAAATTCCCCAAAATCAAAGTGCCACAGTCGTTCGTATCAAACTGACCGAACAAGATCAAAGTCGTCTTTCTCAACTGGGATTACGTTGTGGAGCAACTGTTAAGGTTTTACAAACCAATACTGGCACTCCTCTATTACTCGCCATTGGTGACGGCAGAGTTGGCCTTAACCAAGAGCTTGCTCAAAAGGTTTATGTCATTGTTTAAGCCAAAGGATGCCTTTATGTTATTAAAAGACTTAAAAGTCGGAAACAAAGCCAAAATCGTTGCCTTCCGAGAAAGTTCCCCAGAGTATCGTCGACGCTTAGTCATGCTAGGAGCTACCCCTGGCGCTGAGTTAGAGATTATCCGTATCGCTCCATTGGGGGACCCTATTGAAATTCGAGTCAGAGGTAGTCTTATTTCGGTTCGCAAACACGAAGCTGACATGCTCGAATTGTCTCCAGTTGCATAAACAATGTCTCTCTCTTTGAATACTTACTATGAAACATACTATTAGTCTTATTGGTAATCCAAACTGTGGAAAAACCACACTTTTTAATGCTCTTACGGGCTCTAAGCAACGTGTGGGGAATTGGGCCGGTGTTACAGTCGACAAAAAAACTGGTGAGTTTTCTTATCGTGGCATTGATTTTGATCTCGTAGACCTCCCTGGGATTTATTCACTTACTCCTAGCTCTGTTGCGGGTGAAGATGAGATTGTTGCTCGAGATTACTTGGTTTCTGGAGAAACCGAGCTAATCATTAATATCGTTGATGCCGCAAATTTAGAGCGAAATCTCTATCTCACAACGCAATTGATTGAACTTAAGGTTCCAATGATTGTTGTTGTCAACATGCTCGATATTGCACGACAACATCACATTACAATTGATTTAGAGGCTCTTGAGAAACAATTAGGTATTCCTGTGATCGGTCTTGTGGCTACTCGAGAAAAAGGTCTTCAAGAATTTAAAAATCGCTTAATTGACGTCTTATCACACCCCCAAACAACTTCTCAAGCTATCGCTTTTGATGAAAGAATCGCCCAAGCAATCGAAGAAATTTCTGAAAAGCTCAACCAACATGGCCTGCAAGGTAATTGGTTTGCAACTCAATTTCTAGAACGAGCTCCTGGTTTATCCAAACGTTTCCCTGAAGAAACAATTAAACAAATCGAGAAGATTGTTGAACAAGCCGATCATCATTTTGATGGCAATCTTGATATTGAAATTGCCAATGCCCGCTATGCCTTTATTGGCAAAGTAATGTCAGAGGCCGTTAGTCGAGAAAATGAATCCGTTGCTACGCTTACCGACCGTATTGACCGAATTGTATTGAATCGTTGGCTAGGCTTACCGATTTTCCTTCTCATCATGTATGTGATGTTTCTTTCCACCCAGAACTTTGGAGCCGTATTCATTGACTTCTTTGACATATTGGTAGGCGGTATTTTCGTTGATGGTTTAGCCCATTTATTAACTCAAATAAATGCTCCAGAATGGCTCACCGTTTTTCTTGCTAATGGTATTGGTGGTGGCTTACAAACGATTTCCACCTTCATTCCTGTTGTCTTCTTTATGTTCCTATTCTTAGCCATCTTAGAAGAATCCGGCTATATGGCTCGTGCTGCCTTTGTTATGGACCGATTAATGCGCTATCTCGGTCTTCCTGGTAAAGCTTTTGTTCCGTTAATTGTTGGTTTTGGTTGTAATGTCCCTTCGATTATGGCCACCCGCACAATGGACCGAGCAAGTGATCGAATTATCACCGTTATGATGGCTCCGTTTATGAGCTGTGGCGCGCGTTTACCGGTGTATGTTCTCTTTGCAACAGCGTTCTTTCCAACAAATGGCCAAAACCTCGTATTCTTACTCTATGTAATTGGAATCATCGCCGCCATTGTCACAGGCTTTTTACTCAAGCGAACCGCATTACCTGGTGCTGCTAGCGCTTTTGTCATGGAAATTCCCCCGTATCACATTCCCACGCTCAAAGGTGTCATGCTACGCACGTGGGATCGAGTAAAGTCTTTCATGTTCCGCGCTGGCCGAGTCATTGTTGTCATTGTTGCCTGCTTGTCATTTTTAAATTCTTTAGGTACTGATGGCTCTTTTGGCAATGAAGACGGACAAAACTCAGTATTGTCAAAAATTGGTCAAACTATCGTTCCGGTCTTCCAACCTATGGGAGTTGAAGAACAAAATTGGCCAGCTGCTGTGGGTGTATTTACAGGTATTTTTGCTAAGGAAGCAGTTGTCGGTACACTCAACTCTCTTTACGACACTTTAAATGCAAATGAGTCCATTTCAGGCGAAGACAATGAAGATCAACCGTTCTCTCTTGTCGATGTCACAACTGAAGCATTCGGAGCAATCGGAGAAAATCTTGCTGGACTCGCTGGTGCGCTGACTGACCCCATGGGCGTACACGTTGATGATTTATCCAATCAAGAAGAGGCTGCTGAAGAGCAAGGCATTTCTTTAGGAACAATCGCCACAATTCAAACACTCTTTGGCTCAACTTCTGCTGCATTTGCTTATCTCTTGATGATTTTGCTCTACATGCCTTGTGTCGCTGCTGTTGCTGCAATTTATCGAGAGGTTGGTACTCGTTGGACAGTATTTTCCGCCGCATGGACTACTGCCTTAGGTTACAGTGCTGCTACGATTTTCTACCAAGTAGCTAACTTTGCTACTGATCCACTCTATGCAAGCCTATGCATTACTTGTTGCCTATGCGTACTGGCTGGCATGGTGGTATGGATGAAGACTATGGCGAAAAAAGAAGACGGTAATAAGAAAAATACTAAGCGTATTATTCCTATCATTCCTATTTCTTAAATAACCGTATATAGATTAAAAGCCGGCACAAATGTGCCGGCTTTTAAGTGAATCTGAAAAGGGATAAAGTTCATCGGTAAGCCGGATTATGTTCTAAAGAATTAACCTTAGCCGACAATCATTCATCTAGGACGTGATTCACACCACGCCTCAAGCCATCTACCCGCAACCTCACCGAGCAGGTTCGTCGGTTGCCTATTTGATGTTGCTCCCCGTAGAGATTGCCCGTTTCACCCGACCCTAACGTCGGCTCGTCTCTGTTGCTCTAATCCGTGCCTCACGGCAGGCAGTCGTTAACTGCTACGGTGCTCTATGGAGTCCGGACTTTCCTCGTGAAATAAATTCCCGCGATCGTCGTGACAAACTTTATCCGAGCAAGATTGTACGTTACTTTTAAAATAAATTTCGGCCTCAAGCACAAAATTTTTATAGACGGTGTCGTAAAAAGATGAAATAATTAGTTTTTTCACAACTTAATAAACAAGAATCCCCAAAGGAATCCCCTGTGTTTACCCTAAAACAATTAGCTTTGGCTACGACACTATCATTGACTGGCATTTCTGCTCAAGCCAGTTTTGTGGATAGCTTTGTACAAACGTTGCCAGGAGCAATCTCTCCTTATCCTGATGCTGGATTTGTTGGCAATCAAATCAATGGGCTTCATGACCTTATTGAAAAAGGCTCAACGAGTGTGCTCATCCCAGCCTACACCAACCATCCAACCTGGGATTACGATAACCGCTATGAAGAAAATGCCAATCCATTCGGTGTTGGTGTTGCGCGGGGGATTATTGATGAACGTGGTAATGAACGCATGACTTATATCATGCTGTTCCGTGACTCTCACTACGAACCTGAGCCCATTTTTGGATATGCATGGTTAGCTCGATACCCTATTGCTCAAACGGATTTTCATGTGGCCGCTGGTTATACCGCAGGTATTACGTTTAGACAAGACTTCAAATGGCTTCCTATCCCAGTTCCACTCCCTCTTGTTAGTGTCGGCACCGACTGGTTTAGTGTTTACGGCACCTACATTCCTGGTGGCAATGTCTTCTTTTTCTTCTCTCGCATAGAAATTGAAGACCGTATGCGTCGTATGAGTGCCTTGCCAGAAGGCCACCCATGGGATGCCAATACTGAAATTTATTTACAAGGTTCTTGGGTTAAAACCGATTTATCTAATGGTGGCGGTGATATCGAAGGAAAAACCATGTCCTCTGACCAGGGTTATAAATTTGGTCTTCGCTATTTCTTAGATCGACACTGGGCCCTCGATGTAAGCCATCAAAAAAGTAAACACGATATCTTGACTCGCGGAGTCGAAGACGGTCGCTTTAAGTTATCCAACACTAACCTGATGGTGCAGTATCACTGGGAAGTCGCAGATAGCCTTCGCTTACATGCTGGTGCGGGTGCTGCACTATCTAAATTAGAAAGTGAAAAAATTGACTATGAAGACAACTGCATTAGTCCTGTTGTTCAAGGCGGTTTAACGTGGGGAATTACTAAAAATATTCGTATCAACGCTGACATGACCGTCAATTTCCCGAAATTCCGCAATGTTGAATTAAACAGTGGCGAAAATCTCAACACGGTTCTCCCTGCTAATACAAGCTTTAACATTGGTCTTGGCTTCGCATTCTAATTGGACTATGTCGCATTACTTGCGCTACGGTCAATAACCTCTAAGATGGAAGAGAGCTTCTCTTCCATCTTTTTTCATAGGCTCAGTCGAACAAGGAAATAAATAAATGCCTCATTTATCCCAACTATTAATAACTGGCTTATTGTTTGTTTTAGGTTCAAGCGCTAACGCTTACCACTGGTCTACTCAGCCCAGGCACCATTATGATCATCATGGACGCTATCAAGGACGCATCGATGATAGTGGCAGGGCCTACGATGCAAAAGGACAGTATGCAGAACGCTATGACAACAATGGTAGACACTATGATCACAACGGCCGTTACCTCGGTCATGAAACTGGTCGTTATCGCGGTCAAGTCAAATAGTTACAGCTGTGGATCGGATGTTTGAGGCTTTAACATCGGCTTAACATAAGCTTGAGTTCCCCAAAGAGGCACTGTTGATAAGGAATGATGATAACTACCCGATATTTCCTTGGTTGAATAGGAAACATAAAGCAAAACCTGTGCCTCTGGATCATAAATTCGACGGATCTTCAAATTTTTCAACAAAACACTCTTCGAGCGATGAAAAACAATTTCACCTGATTTACTCTTATCGATAGCTGCAATCATTGCAGGAGTAATCGGACCCGTCTGATGGCATGAGACAGAGTTGTTAGACGGATCACTGAAAGCGAAATTCGCTTCGATGCTTGAGACATGACACGTCACACCTGTGACGATGGGATCAGTAAACGTATTGATCTTAATATCTTTAAACGTCATAAAACCCAAAGAAACATCCCCTACATCCTCATCACCGCACCCTGATAATCCAATCATAGACAACGCAAGGGTTGCTGTTAAAAGGCATTTTTTTATCATTTATGATCTCCCACAGATTAGAATCGATTTTAGCCATTTCTCAAGATGAAATTCGCACACATCCCGGTCCTTTTAACCAACTGTTACCACCGTTTTGTGGAATAACTTCAATTTGCGTACCAATTCGATCCTTGAGAGCTTGAACGTGCGAAATAACACCTATCAATTTCCCATTTTCTTGAAGTTGTGACAAGGTTTCTAAAGCCATTTCTAAAGCATTAGCATCCAAAGTCCCAAATCCTTCATCCAAAAAGAGGGAGTCAACACTGACTTTTTCGCTTGACATGCTCGACAATCCAAGGGCCAAAGCAAGGCTAACAATAAAACTTTCTCCCCCTGATAAGTTTTTAGTTGATCGTATTTCTCCAGCTTGATAGCTATCTACTACTTCCAATTGCAACGGCTCCTGGCATCCGCGGACTAATAAATAACGGTCACTCATTTTCTGTAAATGTGCATTAGCATATCCAATGACAACATCCAAAGTCAGTCCTTGAGCAAAGTTTCTAAATTTTTTCCCATCAGCTGACCCAATCAACGCCCTTAATGCCTGCCACTCTTGCACAGTTTTTGTTACACGATCCAATTGTTCTTGTTTTTGTCCAAGGCGCTGTTTTTCTTTCACATTGTGTTCGAGCGTTGCTTGCTTCGTCGCCATTATTTGAAGCAGTTTTTCATATTGCACTTTCTTCTGCTCAATACGCTCGAGAAGGCTCTCAATTGTGATTTGCTCCGTTTGTCTCGCTACAGCTTTCTGTCGTTGCTCATTTAGCATCAACTCACGACTATTCAACGCTAAAGAACGCTCTCTAAGTTGCGTTTGCTCTAGGATAAGACTTTGCTTTTCATCCGGGTCCAAACAAGCCTCAATAAACGACTCGGTCTCGACAAAACCGTACTGCAATAGTGCTTGATCAAAAAGTCCTTTCTCTATTTTTAATGAATGATTCAATTCTTCTAGTGCCGATTTTTTCGTTTTAATCGTTGCTAATAACGCACTTATTTTTTGTTCTAATTGGGACTTTTCTAACGTCTTTACTTCAATAGCATTTCTTAGATTTTTTAACTCTTGATTAAAAATCAAACGCTCCTGAGTTGGATCTTTCTGACCAAAAAGTGTCTGTCGGCATTGTTTTTTATCATCCAACTCTACTTTTTGCACATTAAATTGTTTGTTAATACTTTCCCATTGGGCCTTATTTTCTCGTAGTGCTACTTCACATTGGCCTTTTTCTTCAAATGCTTTCTGTAGGTCAAGTCCAATCTTTTGCAATGAAGTCTCATTAGCTTTCCATGCTTTTACTCGATGATTTAAATCCTGCAAAAGACGACGCCAATTGGCTTCACCCACAAAATCGTGCTCAATGTAAAAAGAAAAAGCCTTTACTAAAGCGTCTCGAGCATTAGTTAACGATAACGTAGCATTCCCAATACTATCTTCCTCCTGCTTTTGGGTATTTTCTAGTAATGAAATTTTCATTTCACATTCAGTGACACCGGACACAATCTTAAGCTTATCTGCTTCTATTTTTTTCAAACTATCACTGATATGTTTGCATTTTTCTTCAACTTCTTCAATATGTTCAATACGATCTTGCAATGCAGTAATTTCGGCATCCAAAGCCGATGGCTTAGGAATATTGCCTTGTGCATAGGGATGGTGAGTGGCTCCACATAAAGGGCACGGTTGACCATCGGCTAATTGTTTTCGATGTTCTTCAAACGAGGCGATAATCCGAAGGAGTTCTCGTTTTTCTGTTAATGACTTTAGATCTGATCGGTACTCTCGTAACAGTCGACCAGCTAATCCTTCATTTAATAAAATTTGCTGCTTTGCTAACAAAGACTTTTTGTTCTGTAGTTGATTCTCGATTTGGTTAGCCAAGACTTTCATCTTCTCCAACTTCAACTTCTCTTCGCACACTTGCTCCGACAGAATTTGAGAATTTTTTCTTAAATTTTTAAGACTTAACTCATCTTTTTCATAATTCTCAACTTGACGCAATAATCCCGAAAAAACCTCACATAATAGAGCATCATTTGCGTTCTCCCTTTGATAGCTTTCATGGGGCAACAATGCTTTTTTAAGCGTCATTATCAACGTTGATAATTCAGAACATTTGGCTTCTTTTAAAGAAATTTCTCGACCTAATTGCGTTTTTTCTGACATTTTTAATGAAAGATTTGAACGTAATTGATCAATACTTGCATCAAGCTTTAAAACTTGATCAACTAAGGCCAACATTTCATCTTCTTTTGCTAATGTTTGGGCTAAATGACGTGATTGATCCTTCAAAATAAGTTCCAATGTCTGCTTGTTCTGATCTAATAATGCAAGGGCTTTTTGCCCATTGACTAATTCAGATTGCATTCTCCCTGCTTGAGCCTGTTTGTCTTTAACCCTTTGATAAATAGGTTCTACATTTTCTGCATCTAACGCTTTTTTCAAACGTTTTTCTTTTGATTCAAAATCAACAAAATCTTGTTTAAGTTTTAGCTGATTTTCTTTAACAGTTTCCAATTGACGACTAATAGACTCTATCTGCTGTAAATTCACCAACTCTTCATTGTCTTTTTCTAAAGCTTGACCCTGAAGGTGCCGCACATGCATATCTTCCAGCAGTGACTTTTGTAACTGTATTTCCTCTTCACAACTCAATAGCTGAATTTCACCTAATGCAGCTTTCAGCTCATCCAATGCTTGCTCTTGCTCTCGGGTTATTTCAAAAACTTTCTGAGAAATCTTAGAGTAAATTTCTGTTCCGGTTATTTGCTCTAAAATCGGTGAACGCTCATCTGCGCTAGCCTGTAAGAAGGCAGAAAAATCCCCTTGAGCTAAAAGCATAGATCTTGTGAAACGTTCAAAATCCATCCCCGTCACTTCTTCGATTGTATTAAGAACACCACGAGATCTTGTTTGAAAGATTTTCCCTGTCGTTACTTCACAAATTTCATGTCTTGGTGTTTGAAGATCACCCTCGGCTTTACGGCGCGCACGATGTTGCTCCCATCGACAACGAAAGTGTCCCTTCTCTGTTTCAAATTCAACTTCCGAAAAACACTCTCCTGTTAACTGAGACATAATCTCGTTATTGCCTTTAGAGACTTTGTTCAACCGAGGCGTTCTTCCATAAAGCCCTAAGCAAATGGCATCCAATAACGTCGATTTACCAGCTCCTGTTGGTCCTGTAATCGCAAAAATTCCATCATAGTCTGACGAAGTGAAATCAACTTTCCACTCGCCAACCAATGAATTTAAATTTTTAAATCGCACAGATAATATTTTCATTGTTGACCTTTTAGCTCAAGACTATCGAGCACTTCTCGATAAAGGCTTCTCAGGGTTTCTTGCTGTTTTTGATCTACTCGATTTTCTTTCAAACAGTACTCAAAAACATCCTCAGGCGTGAGTTGTTCTAAATCTTTTTGAGTTTTGCTTCTACTTAAAGCCTCTTTAACTATCTGATTATTTTTGATGCGAAGGACCTCCAGTTCCGAACCGACTATAAGCTGTTGTACACGAGCTCTGAGTTCTCCTATGACGATCGGACTTTCATAAATAACCTCTAACCAAGCCTTACTGTTATCCGATTTTAATTTATTAATTTTCGACTCAATTAAAGACCAATCGCCCTTAATTTGAATTAGTTCTTGAAAATTAGGAACAGAAAGACTTTTTATCTCCACCGGTTGATTGGATTCAACATCAACAATAACAACGCGTTTTGGTGTTTGCGCTTCTAAAAAACTCATTGGTAAAGGTGAGCCACTGTATTGAATATTTTCCTTTGCAGCAACCACCTGGGGCATATGGATATGACCCAATGCCACATAGCTAAGTTCACTCGGAAAAATATCAACCGGCACCTGTCCTAGCGATCCTACATAAAGTGGATCAGGCTGGCCTAGTAAACGCTCTTTTGTGATAGAACCTGCAACATACAAGTGTCCCATAGCCACAATAGGAATATCAGGACTATTACGGCATAAAATTGCACTCTCGACAACAGCTCTATAATGCTCAGCAATCGCTTGTAATGTCCGCTTTTCTCTGTCTTGCGTTCCCTCTCCCTGCCTTGCACAACGAAGATCTTTCTCTCGTAAGTACGGGACTGCACAAACGATCAATTGTTGCTTGCCCATATCGTCACAAACAACAAAGACCTCATCTGATGGGTTGTGAGTTATCTTTCCGACAACGTCAACTTTAAGAGTTTTTAAAAGCGTCTTAGGCGCTTCAATAAAACTGGCCGAATCGTGATTGCCGGCCGTTACAAAAACACGCCGACAAGTCGTTTCTCGAGCTATAGCGCTTAAAAACTCATAGTAGAGCTCTTGAGCTTGAGTACTTGGTGTCGATGTATCGAAAATATCACCAGAAATGAGCAGTACATCCACCCCCATTTCTTTAATTTGTTTTTTTAACCAAAACAGAAAAGATTGAAACTCGTCAAAGCGCTTACGATTAAAAAGACTGTGTCCTAGATGCCAATCGGATGTATGCAGAATTCTCATATTAATCAATCCATTACATGCAAAACGGCAATATCCTTTCTACAATTTTTGCCACTTACCATGTCATTGACAATCTTCAAAATAAGAGCTTGCGTTGTTTTTTCTGTTAATAAAACGAAATCCGCTTCAAAGCTCTTGGATTGTTCAATTGCAATACCCTCTTTTGATAGTTGCTCCTCTACACAATTTCTACTCATCAAAGCTTTAGGGATTCGAACATAGTAGCGACTTTGAATATCTTTCAAATCTAACCACTCAACCTGCGTATCGGCACTGTTGAAGTCCGAGGTAACACAATTGCGCCCTTCCAACCTAAGAATATCCACCAAATCTGCAACAACAGCACTAGCGGTAGGGCCTGCTCCAGCCCCAGGCCCCGATAAGAAAAGTGTATTCACAGCATCGCCCTTAATAAGCACCGCATTCATCACATCATCGATATTTGCCAATGGAGACTTACAAGAAACCAATGTTGGATGAACTCGACAATCAATACCTTCTGAGCTCTTTGCGGTCAACCCCAAAAGCTTAATGCTGTACCCCAAAGACTTGGCATATTCAATGTCTTTCAAATCAACTTGAGTAATACCCGTTATATGAGTCTCATCAAAATGCAACAGCGTTCCAAATGCCAGCGCACTTAAAATGGCGATTTTGTGGCCTGCATCAATGCCTTCGATATCAAACGTTGGATCTGATTCCGCATATCCTAAGGCTTGAGCTTGAGCTAAAGCCTCTTTAAAGCTCAAACCCTGTGACTGCATCATCGTTAAAATGAAATTGGTGGTGCCATTAATAATGCCTGCAATCCTCTCTATTCGGTTGCCGGCTAATCCTTCTCTTAATGCTTTGATCACAGGAATTCCGCCTGCAACGGCAGCTTCAAACGCAATTGTTCGTTTTTTTTCTTTTGCTACTTTAAAGATTTCATTTCCATGAGTCGCTAACAAAGCTTTATTGGCCGTAATGACATCTTTACCTTCCTTTAATGCCGTCAAAATAAAACTTTTTGCTGGCTCAATCCCACCCATCACTTCTATCACGATATCAATCTCTGGGTCTGTTGCAACTTTTTCCCAATCGTTTGTTATTTCGACTGCATTTCCCACTAAACGCTTAGCTTTTTCGATATCACGACAAACAACCGTTTTTAGTTGAACTTGATGTCCACTGCGTTGCTCAATCAATAAACCATTACGCTTTAAAACCTCAAATACACCACCACCTACAGTTCCTAAGCCTGCCATACCGATACAAACCCTGTTTGCCATACCAATACCTCTTATAGGAAAAGATTTCAACAAACACTATTGTATGCAGAGTTATTGAAAACAGGCGATAGCGAATTATCCTTATTAACCTAAACTTTTCAGAAACTAGCTCTTAGTACCCAACCTTAAAGTAACACTTCAATTAACTTATTGTTTTAATAGAAAATTTTATTCATAAACTCTGGATTTTTGCATTCGGCATAGATTATGATATAGACAATCTATGGAGGTTTTTATGTCTAATCCAGACCCCATCCACCCCGTCATGATCGTCAATCAAACCGGCACCCAATACATCGTCCGGTACAAAAACCAATGGATCGACGGCAAGTCTCGTTGCGTCAGCCGTAAAACCGTCGGTAAGCTTGAGGGCAAGAAGGTCATCTTCGGACGTAAATTCCTTTCCGAAAATCCCCAATACAAAGGTCTGGAGGCCATCTACGAAGACAACGAAATCATCTTTCTGGATCCCACGGAGGAAAAATTCACCTTTGCTGACTTCGCTTCCAGAACTCGGGCCGTCGAGGCGGCGCCACCTACGTGCTCGCAAGCATCGCTGATCAATCCGGTCTGACCGAAGACCTCCAAGCCGTCTTCCCCCTTCAGTACAAGAACATCCTTTCTCTGGCCATGTTCCTCATTCTGCAGCCTCAGTCATCTGTTTGCAGCTACGAGAGTTTCGCCAACCGCACCTATCTTCCGGCCGAGCATGGACTCAATCCCACCGCAATCACCCGACTGTTTCAATCCATCACCGACGAACAGCGCTTTGCCTATCTGAAGCGTCGGGCCGCTCACAGTCAAACACTGGTTGACGGAGGGTATTGGGCATTTGACACCACATCAATCTCATCGTTTTCCCAAACCATCCGTAAAGTTAAATACGGCAAGAACAAGGAAGAAGACTCCTTGCCTCAATTCAACATCGCCTTGCTGCTCGATGAAATCAGTGGCGAACCGATTTTCTACAAAGTTTTGGACGGCTCACTCAACGACTGTGGCCTGCTGAGAAATCTTTTCCTGGATCTAACGCAATTGGATTTGGATCCCATTGAGTTGATTCTGGATCGAGGTTTTTTCTCGCTCAATAATCTGACCTCCATGCTCAAGCAAGACATTGGCTTTGTCATCGGCGCCAAGCGCAACTCCAGCTTTATTCAAGCCACCATGCAAAGAGCCCTGCCGGCACTGAGGCTTTGCCATCCAAGAGCGTATCGACAGGAGATTGAGGCGTTTTGCTACACCGAGACCATGCCTTGGATCATGAACACGAGAGCGAGCGGACGCTCGGATCACCAAGTGTATGTCCACGTCTACTTCAGCAAGCAGAAGGAAACGGATGATATCGAGAACACGCTTGAGGCTCTGCAGCGACTCAAGCAACAGCTCGAAGAAACCAGGCAGGCTCCGGATGATCCACTCTTTAGACGTTTCTACAAAAAAGATACATTGGGTCACTGGGAGCTCGATGAGCTGCAGTGGGCGAAGTACCGTGAGACAGCCGGTCTGATCGTGCTGATTAGTAATACGGTTAAGGATGCGGCGGCAGCATTGCTGATTTACCGCAATCGGGATACAGTGGAAAAGGCCTTCTGTAATTACAAGGATCGCTGCTCGGGCAGACGAATGCGTTGCGAGGACAAGGCGCTCGAAGGCAAGGTGTTTGTGACGTATTTGGCTTTGAGTTTATTGCTGATGCTCAAGAAACGGCTAAGCGACAAAAAGTTGCCCTCGGACAGCACACCCAAGTACTTGGATGTGCTCAGTGGCATCAAGTTATGGCGTCTGGACGGAACATTGAAACGCTATTGGGATGAAATTTCAAAATCAAATCGAGAACTGATACTGAACGCTGGAGTCCAACTGCCCAAAAATATCATCTAGTTGATGAAAAGTTCAGGATTTCAGAATTGTTCGATTTATTCTTTTTTCAATCTATCTAAATAAACGCCAACACCTGTGTGAAACAAGTGTTGGCGTTATTGAGATTTCAATTTCTACGTTAACTCAACTCAAACTGAGTCACATAGATCTTGCCATGTTTAGAAAACGATGCTGGCAAGCAAGAAACCGAACGGAATAGCGGCGACCAAACCTAAGCAACCCGGTAAGAAGAACGGGTGGTTGATCACAAACGAGCCACTCCACTTACCCATGTAAGAACCCGTATCGTCGCAGGAAACCGCAAACGCAGAGGTCGGGTACACGTTCGTGACGAAGATACCGGACACAGCAACGAAGCAAGCCAAAATCATGGGAGCGTCGCAACCGAGGCTGGCAGCCACCGGTACGAGCAATGCGGACGTCGCACCTTGCGAGAACAGCAAAGCAGATACACAGAAGAAAGCCAAAGCCAACAGACCCGGGTATTGACCGAGCAAGACAGTCGCTTGTTCCTTAATGGTCGGAACGTAAATATCGATAACTGTTGATGCGAACCAGCAGATACCGAGAATCACAACCAAGGATTCATAACCGCCATGGAAGATCGTAGATTCTTTGATCTTCGTAAGCTTGACATCGCAGAACCAGTACATCAGCATCGAGATAAAGAACATCGTGATAACGATGATGTCACGAGAACCCAATGTATGACCGATTTCTTGCTTAAAGAGCAACATCAAGACGATGAAGAGCACGCCCAAAAGGAACAAGCCCACAGAGAGTTTGGCTCCCTTCGGCAACGGCTTTTCCAACTCTTCCTTGCTCGTCATAGAAACAAGACCTTCCTTCATACGTTGTTGGAAGATCGGATCCTTGGCAAGATCCACGCCTTGGAAAGACGAAATCAAAGAGGCAACAGCAGCGCCGAACAAACCAGCTGGCAAGATCACCATCAAGGCATCACCGAAGGACACACCCATCTTTTCGACTACGACGTACATTGCGGCCGTTGCGGCAGAAATCGGAGAGGCAGAAATGGCAATTTGAGAGGCCACCACAGCAGAGGTCAACGGTTGAGAAGGACGAACGCCATTTTGCTTGGCGACTTCCTGGACAACGTTCAAGATAGCCATCGTGGTGAAGCCCGTACCGGAGAAAATCGTCAAGGTAAAGGCGATAGCCGGAGCGAGAATGTTGATGTACTTCGGATTACTGCGCAAAATGTGCGAAGCAACACGAATCATGTAATCCATACCACCGGCGACGTGCATCACAGAGCATGCAAAAAGCACACTCATAATGATCAAAATCACGTCGAGAGGCATGGGTCCCGGCGGAATGCCGAAAAGAAAAACAGCGACCGCCATACCGAGGCCGCCTGCCATACCTACACCAATGCCACCCAATTTAGCAGCGTAGATAATAATGGCAAACAAAAAGATGAAGTGTAACCAAACCATCTTACTTCTCCTAGAAAAAGCCTCCTAAATAGATAAAGGAGGCCAAATAATGCTCAATTTAGAGCTCAAATGGATCCGACATTTAGTCAGAAATTCAAGGGAAGGCAAAGCCTTCCCACTGAAAGATTATTTCGCTAACTTATTATGAGATTTCATCATTTCCATTACCTTATCAACAGGCAAAGCTTTTACAACTTTACCGTCATAGGTATTGGTATCTTTAGCGGCGAACAAAGAATTAATAATGGCTTCTTCAGTGGCTTCGATCGTAGCCATAAAAATAGGCGTCATATCGTCATTTTGGACAACACTTGTAGTTTGTTTGGCAAGTGCCTTCGTATTATGTGGGACACGAACTTTGTCATTGGTAGAGAAGGCAATCACAAAATCACCTGAACCGTTAGAAGCTACGCCACCGCTCTTGGCTAACCCCATAAACGCACGTTTAGCCACACGTTCAAGATTGCGAGAGTCAAGAGGAGCGTCCGTTGCCACGATCATCATAATAGAGCCGTCGGCACTTTCAATTTCTTTTTGGTACGGATAGCCACCCAATTGTTTGCCGACTTCAACACCATCGACCGTTAATAAACCACCAAAGTTTGTTTGAACTAAAACACCTACAGTGTAGCCACCCATTTCCTTGGGAAGAACACGAGAGGCTGTGCCGATACCACCCTTAAAACCAAAGGCTTTGGTACCTGTACCAGCACCAACAGCCCCTTCTTCCACTGGTCCCGTCTTTGCTTCTTTAATAGCCTTCAAAACATCGCTAGGTTTCACAAAACGAGCACGGATGTCGTTGATTCCACCATCATTGGTTTCACCAACCACTGCGTTAACAGAACGAACATCACCGTTGTCTTTGAAGGAGAACGTATAATCAATGATGCCATCAATACCAGCGGCCACGTTCAGCGTGTTAGTTAAGACAATCGGAGTTTCCAAATTACCGAGTTCTTTAACTTGAGGATAGCCAGTCATCTTCCCGAAGGCATTTCCAAGAAAGATACCTGCCGGCACCTTATTTTTAAAGATGTTTCCATCATGGGGAACAATGGCCGTTACCCCCGTATGCATACCTTTCTTTTCATCAACCAAAGTGACTTGTCCTACTTTAACGCCCTTAACGTCCGTGATAGCGTTGTTAGTACCTGTATGCAAAACCCCTATCTCAATGCCAAGATCACGAGGACGATCTGCCGCTTGAGCAGCAGATAGACCAACTGTAACAGTGGCGAGAATACCAAGAGCAATTTTTGATAATTGCATATCCTATCTCCTTCGAAAGGGGTAAAAGACCGCTTGGTATTTTAGATCCACTAGGAGGGGGTAAATCAATACGGAATAACCCTATTAGCGAAAACACTTTTTTTTGTCTTAGACTAATTTAAGCGCAAAGCAGTGACTGTACCAACGGTCATTGGGTATAGCTTCGTTAATTGAAGGGAGATGTTCATGGACAATACGAAGTCAATTGGCATTATGAGTTTTGTTAACCCTCGCGCTGCAGCACTTGTCAAAAACGCCATTGAATCGCAAAGTGGTGATGCGTTTGTATCTTTCATAAACGATGTCGAAAATTTATTTGAACCACAAACTGGAAGTGAATTTGATTTAAGTGACAGAAAAATTGTTGCGTTTAATGAAGCTGAGCGTATGGCTGATTTGGGGGCAGATTTGATTACGATTCCAGACTTTAAGACTGGACTTTTTGTCGAGGAGTTACAGCGAGAAATCCTCGTACCAATTATTGATATCAATACTGCGGTGACGGAGTTTCTTCTTAAAACAAAAAAAGGCTCAGCGATCGGAGTATTGGATTCTCAAAATATTATCCCAGCAAGTAAGTTAGGTGAACATTTTAAACTTTTTGTCCCAAATCAAGAAGAGGAACTACTCTTAAATGAAACTCGTGAGAAGGTTCTCGGTCAATATGACGATAAAGCACTTGAAACATTGGAGGTCGTGTGTAAACGCATGATAGAAGATGGAGTTGAGCTGATCGTGCCCAATAACTCACGATTCGCTCTATTACAAGACAAGTTGATGGCCAAGGGTTTCCCAATTTTAGATGTTTTCTCTATCTTCGCTAACTCAATTCTTATTCATCCTATGAAAAGAATGCCGAAGCCTTTCAAGTTGGGTTTGATTGGAGGGTTGGGGCCTGCTGCAACAGTTGATCTCTACGACAAAATTGTAAAAGCAACCCCTGCCAAAAATGATCAAGAACACTTTAAGGTCGTAATTGAACAAAATCCACAAATTGATGATCGTACAGCTTGCCTATTAAATGGTGGAGCAGATCCTACATTAGCAATGTACAACTGTGCGAAGCGGTTACAAAAAGATGGATGTGACTACGCCATTATCCCCTGTAATACGGCGCATGCTTTCTTGCCTCGTTTATTGCGCCATTTAGATATGCCCTTTATTGATATGCAACAAACGATGCTTGACTCCATTAAGTCAAAGTTTGGAGAAAATGCTCAAGTGGGTTTAATGGCAACTACCGGCACATTGCGAACAGGCATTTATAGCCAAAAAGCAAAAAAAATGGGCATACCTATTTTTGTTCCTGATGATGAGCATCAAGAGCGCGTTATGTCGGCAATTTATGGACCAAAGGGTGCAAAGGCTGGTTTCACAACGGGACAATGTTACGAGGATTTGTATAGCGCAGCCGAATACTTGGTTAAGCAGTACAACTGTAACGTTTTGATTTTAGGTTGTACGGAGTTGCCCTTGATTTTTCACGAACAAGATGACTTTGAAGTTGCTGGCAAAAAAGTGGCCATTGTTGACCCAACTGCGACCTTAGCTCGTAAGTGTGTTGAAATTGCCGAAGCAACAATTAAACAGCGCGGGGTTCGTTGATTATCCTTTCTTTTGCGAAAGGCGGGATTGTAAATTCGTTTGTGTAAATTCCATTTAGAGATATTTGGTGATTTTGTCACCGAACTCAATACTAAAACGGTTTAAAGCCAGGCGCCAATTCCTAATCGGCATGGTCCATTTTTTGGAAGCGGCGTCAATGGCTAAATAAACCACCTTTAAAGCGGCCTCATCATTTGGGCACATCTTATGACGAGTGGTCGCTTTCTTGATGACGCTGTTGACTGACTCAATGGCATTGGTTGTATAGATAACTCGGCGGATATCCTCAGGATAGTTAAACATCGTGATGAGATGATCCCAATGACGGCACCATTGTTCAGCAATCACCGGATACTTATCCTTCCAATCCGCATCAAACTGTTCAAGGGCTTCCAAAGCTTGTTGTTCGGTGGCCGCTTGATAAATCGTACGTAACTGCGCTGCCACACGCTTGTAGTCTTTCCAACTGACAAAGCGCATGCTGTTGCGAACCATATGAACAACGCACAATTGAACTTGAGTGTTTGGATAGACAGCCTCAATGGCCTCAGGGAAGCCTTTCAGACCGTCAATGCAAGCAATCAAAATGTCTTCAACACCCCGGCTCTTAAATTCGGTTAAAACCGATAGCCAGAACTTGGCTCCCTCATTTTCTGCCAGCCAAAGACCCAATAGTTCTTTGTTGCCGGACAAATTGATCCCCATTGCGACAAAGATGGCTTTGTTGAGCACACGTCTATTGTCACGATACAGTCCATGAAAACGACCGGATAGACCGCATCCAAAGGATGTTTTTGCCACTAGATAACTTCATTGATGACTCGGCCGGTCACATTGCTAATAAGCGTGACCGACACATCGACGTCGTATAGTTCCTTAATGGTTTCACTAATTTCACGAGTACTCATCCCTTTGCTGTAAAGGGCGACGATTTGGTCATCGAGCACACCCGTTCGCATTTGCCCCTTGGGGACGATTTGCGGTTCTAAACAGCCATCTCGATCTCTTGGAACCGAAATGTCAATCGGTCCCTTCTCGATCTTTAACGTCTTCTTGCTGGAGCCCTTTCGGCTATTAGTGCCACTATGACGATCATATCAGTCATAGCCAAGGTAAGCGTCCGTTTTGCCGTGTAAAGCTTGCTCAATCAAATGCTTACGCATCTGTTGGATGAAAGGTTCAATTTCATCACTTTTCAACTATCCGGTTGGAATACTGGCGATTAGTTTTTTTTAGCTTGTCTTGATTCATTGGTAAATCCATTTCCTTCACTCCAAAGAGATTAGCAAATATTGGATTTACACAAAGTTATTTACAGTCTCAACGCTGGAGTCCAACTGCCCAAAAATATCATCTAGTTGATGAAAAGTTCAGGTATTAACTATAGCGACCCCACTGAAAATGATTTTGAGTTGAAAGAAAAAGGGCTCTTCTGATAGAAAGGAAAAAGCCCGCCACAGGCTTTTTGCTTGATAGAAAGGGGAATAGGCACAGTTTGGACTCCAGGTGTCCAAAAAATCCATACCAGACTAAAGTAACAGATACAAAAAAAGCCGTACATCTCTGTACAGCTTAGCACCTATTTAATTGGTGCCCGGGGAGAGACTCGAACTCCCCTGTCTATCAATTAATAACAATGACATTTCCTCACAGGTTACTATCCAGGTTACTATAAAAAATTACCTCTAAGGCTCACTTACACTAAAAAATATTGAAACTCACAAACAGCCTTTTTGTTTCAGAAAAGGGAAATAATATTTTTTTTGAGTGATGTAAAAAAACAACAAAAACACTCAAAACAAGAATTGATGCAAAAACCATTAACTTGCACATGTGCAAAAACTGTAATTGGGAAAACCTAATTATGGTTTTTGAATGATTCGCTAAACTAGTAGAACCATTGCAGTTATCACTTCAAAACTGCCACCCATTTTCAGGCAAAGTCAATTCTCTCTTTATCCAAGCTAATAAATTGCGAAAAATTGATCTAAAAAAACAAATATACGCTAATTTGAACACTCTTCATTTGTAACATTTTGTTAAAAGTCGATATTGGTCGCTTAATTTGCGATTTTTCATCAAAAACTCAGTCAGACATTGAAAACTGTTCTGTTAATTTTGAATTTCTGATAAACAAAGGAGACTCAAATGAGTGACAACAAAATTTTATTGACAATTGATGAATTTCTCGCGGCATGTCATTTTTCAAAGGCTAGCGACATCAAATGTGTGTCTTATCTAAAGCGTATTGGTGATTTTCAATCTGACTTTTTATCAATTCAAGACAAGCTTTACAACTCAATTAAGATTGAATCTGTTGGATATCAAAAAACGCGCGCCATTTTGTGCAATGAAATCTACGAATCGAATTCTGAGATTGTCGATAAGTACAATGCACGCTTTTCTATTTCGACACTTGTTGAGGCTGTAAATAACATGTCTGACAAAGAACAAAACATCTTGCGTCGATTTGGCTTTAAATACAATTTCTCTATTCTCATCTTTTCACTTGCCTTGCTAGTAGCTCTTTGTTGGTTAGGTTGTTTTAATGACTTTTTTAATAATCTATCTGTTGCTTCATTGGCAGGCACATCTGCTCACATTAAAACTCGACCTTTCTTGTTGAAATATGGTGTGAGTTCATTCACACCACGATTCAGTCTGTCAGTAATTCGCAGTGAAATTATTGATTATATGACGTCACATAAATCGAACTTAAATACAATGAACAAAATACTTTTAAAGAGCGCTGTTGCTTTAAATGATTGCGTTCCAAATAGAAAAGTTACCACACAAACTAAAACATTCGAACAAGTGAGCAATGGACTGGGCATTGCAAAAGCATCTGAAATTGAGAAGAAAATTGACCAATTAATCAATGCCATTGAGTCATACATAAATAATTTAAATGAGCAATCAGAGAAAGGGGGACCTTCGAAAGATGCATGTCTTAAAACAATTCGTGCGGTCTTCGCTTTAATTGAGGGCGGCGCCTTTTATCACAAGAATGCAAATATTAGTGCAATTAAAAGTACTATTTTGGATTTTTTCCCAAACGAATCATTATTGTCTGAGTCATACTTACATAAAATTTCTGCCGCTAGCGGACATGTAGAAAACATTGACAAAATTAGCGCCGAGATAGTGGCTGAAAAAATTAAAAAAAATGTTGTTGGTGGCTACTCAAAATAACCAGCACTAATAAAAAATTGTTAGAGTGTTCGACATGGCGGACACTCTAACATAAACAATAGTGTAACTATCGCTCCAATTTAACGACATCTTTCAACATTTAAAAACAAAATTACATATCAAGATAACAGAACCCAACAATAAACTAGATAATTGATTAAATTAGATATTTACACTTGAAACAATCAACAACTCAACGTAAAATAATAAAATATAAATCATTTATTGATCTCCTGTTGATGTATTTATTTGTTGATCTAAACTCCTTCATAAGTGCTGGTGAAAATTATTTTGGCAAGGGTTTTCAATTGCTACCCAGACTTGGGTTAACGCATCAAAACAACAGGCTCATAACATTTGAAAATGAAGCAGATGGCTATCCATCCAAAGTTCTTTTAGAGAGCCTAAAAACCGTATTCAGATGCCATCCAATCGACCAGTTTTTCTACAATGTGGACCTCATTGATACTTTTAATGACTGCCTCCAACATTTACTTGAGGCATGCACTAAACAAAAGGTCCATTACGTTAATGGCGGCTATTTAATACCTATCCAAAATGCCAAACAAGCCGACTCAATACATCGAAGCCTTAAGAGCCGTATTAACCTTCCTGCTTTTTCTGGAGTGGCTCAGGAACCAACACTTGCTAAATATTGCTGTACCTTGGCCCGAATTCAGAAGGTTGATCATGGCATCGTTCACTGGAATAATTTATCCTTTATTCAACAGCAAAAACTGCTGAATTATTTCCCTGTTAAGGACAAAATTGCTGATATGACATCAGCTCTTCAAGAAAACAGAAGAGTTTGTGTCATCCATTCATTCCATGACCAAAACACCTCATTTGAAAACGTATTACATATTTATAAGAATATCCTCAATAAAATATGTTTGAACCTTCAAACCCAAAATCTAGGAGTTTATGGTGTTACGTTTTTTCTTTTATCTGACTTTCTTGGTGATCATAAGAGACAAGACGTTATTCACGAAACTTTCTTGCTTAAGACTGCATCATATGACAGTCATACTCTCTTTCGCATTGTGAAAGGCTTTTTAAGAACATCTTTTACACATGGGGTTGATTATCGAATCGGAGGTGTTGTCCTATCTGACCTCACTGAAATGCAATCCACTGTTGAAGACAAGCCTGCTACCGTTAATACGAGCACACAGCAAAAGAACAAACTTGATTGTCTGATCCATGAAATTAATCATCGATTTGGCTCCAATACAATTCAAACTGCTATTGATCTATTATCTATACAAATACCAATTTCTCATGCGTAAGGCATTAAAAGGGGGCTTCCGCCCCCTATCACCCCCACTATAAGTTCGTTGAAATCTCTAATAGCTCGTTTCTAATACACAGTATTAGTCAAAGTTTCTAAGATTAAACAGCGCAGCCTCTTTGAAAATGTATGCCTCATTGCAATCTAAAATAAAAACCAAAGGTAAAAGTCTTGAGAACTCAACTTTAATTAAGTTAGCATCACTCTGAACACCAATGATCTGTTTGGTTGAACATTTCTTGATTCTTTGATCCTGTGTCCTGATAAAAATATTTTTGTCTGTGATAACAACCAAACAATAGCCTAGGCTACATTCTTCTTCATAGGACTCTGAATGTCCACTTAGACCACCGGTTCTTAGGGTCACCCCCTTTGCCACACGAAATGAAAGTCCCCCTGTCGCCCCTACCATACGTCTCTTTCTTTTTATAGTCTTTACTAAAACATTTTTCCAACCAAAAATCATCCGTTCATTTTTTGAAAAAGCAAAGGGGAGGTTGTCATAAGCCTCTTGGGGCACCTCAGGCAGTTGCCCATTCTTTAGATTTGCCACCAGCTCATCCTTATCCTTTTGCAACTCAAGTTCTCTCTCTCGCTCTAGTCGCTCTTGTTCTTCTTGTTGTTTTAATTCATTTTTCTTAATTCGTTCTCTTTCTGCTTTTTCTTGCTCCTTTTTAGCGAGAATAACAACTCTCTGCTCAGCAGCTCTCTTTGACTCTTCTGCCCCATAGGTTTTATAAAGTCGGTGAATGACAACTAACGCAACTGCACCGATGCTAATCAATAAAATATCTTGGCCATCAGTACCCTCTGAGGCAAAGGAGATAGAGGGATATAAAAGCAACAATAAAATTTTTAGCATCATACTCATCTCAAGTAATGTTTCATTTAATACTTTTAATACGGCCAGTTGTGTTATCCATTCGATAATTCATAATATCCCCTGCCACAATATGCTCGGCAACAGCAACTGCGGTATCTCTATCAACCATGAACCATTCGGTTGGTTTATATGGCTTTCCTTTGGAGCTAACCAAAGTCATATTGATGCGTTGCTTAGCCAAAAATGCATGGATTAAATGCTCAACCTTCTGCGGATTTAAGTTATAGCAATCTAGCGTAGCCAATACTGTAACGGGAGCCTCAAGGTAGGTTGGATCATTCTCTGCATTTTTGATGCGCTCATAAACATCCTGACTTGAATAACCAATCTTTACTAACCTACCCTGAGCCTTCAGTTCTGATAGCACGGGAGACTTCGTTTGGCTAGCCAGGATATAGATGCACCCTGTTGCTTTATCTCTGTGCGTAATCCCGTTAAATTGATTCTCGACCGACTGCGCGTTTGGAAGAATACGTCGTCCATGAGGATCTTTGTACAAAGCTCGGGATAAAGAAAACTTCAAAATATTAGTTTCTATGCCATTTTCAAAAATCACGCGCAAGCGCGGATTGTTGCGCTCCGATTCGCTGAGACGATCATCCAAAACAGAATCAACAAAGCAAATTAAGCCACTCAGAATAAAGAAGTGACCCACTTCCAACTGTGTTTCATTTCTAAAACGGATAACTTCGACCTTGCGATTGGCAATATCTCTTTGCATATCATGAAAGAGCTTCTCATAGTTATAGAAGTCTTCACATGGTTTACGAGTCGCTATTTCATCAGGCCAATTTCTGTCATCAGAAGATTGAGAACGCACGTTCTCGATCTTTAAAATGGAAACGTCAACATCTTTGAGTAAACCATTCGGATCGCACGCCATAATGTCATCTAATGAACCCGGTGTGGCTGTCGCTATTTTGCTCTCCCTAACAGGCTCTTGTCCTTCTACCATGTCAAGGATACCCAAATCGTCATACGCTTCAACTGATTTACGCAAACGTGTTTTGTAAGCCGTTAAACGGGCTGCTAAGCGCTTTTCATTGATATCTGTAGCATCAATACTTGGTAAACGATCATTAGCTCGATAAAACTCCACAATCTCCAAAAAGTTGAGGACTGTTGGAGGTAAATTATCCACTTTCGGTTTGGCAGGCTTTACGTCAGATAACAAACCAAAGGTATCAAAATTTCCACTCAAAAGATCATCGAGGGAATTAGGAAACTTCGATTGACTCATTCACAGTCCTCCACCCTATGCCTTCTTTGCTAACTTCTCTGCCATTTTGTTTCTAACGTATGCCAAGACCTCCCCTAATCGTTTTTCGTAAGGGTCTTTAGAAGTACTCGACGGCTCAACTCGATGTTCTCTAACAAACTCATTGACATTAGGCCACAACAAAACAGCCTCATCATCAGTTACACCAGAGCGATTGCTTGTAAGTTGATCTTGAATCGTCTTTAACATAGGGGCAGTCACTGACTTAGACAGGATTTCATATGCCCCTTGGAATGGATTGACGCTTTGAATGAGGTCAACATTTAACTTTTCTATATTGACGAACTTTTCGCCAACTTTTAAGAAATTACTACCAGACTTCGCAGGGTTACGCTCCCCTTCACGCCCTAGATTGTCACCAGACTCAGGATTGTCAGATTCCGCCGCCTCTTCTGTATCAGAAATAACCACTCCTGCAGGTAAATGATTTTCATCAATTAAACCACCTGAACTATGAATGACCATCTGCGTTTGAGCGGCATTGGCAACGTGCTTAATCTCATCTGGCTGAAGATCAGGGAAAATCCGTGTCACGACCTTCGGTAGGTCGATGTTAGAAAAGAGTTCTGGAGTAGTTACACCAGTAATGACTGGGCCAACGGTCTTGGTATCTTGAATGACGGCAGTAATAACATCATTGATTCCGCCCTCGTCGAAGATCTTCTTCACACGGGCGCTAACGGGATTTTCCTTATCCTCAATAATGATTGTTCCCGGTTCGAGTTTTTCATCGACACCCACTAACGAACGAGGCTTAAAAGTAATGTTAGGCGCAAGGATTTGTTCCATTAACAAGGAAACAGTAATCGCCTTGAGCATATTGTTAACGGACGTCTTTACATCATCGTCCTCAGCGTCTGGCTGGGCAATTAGATTCGTAAACTGTGCGTGTGTTTTCCCTTCACAGTCACGGGTTGCACGACCAATAATCTGAATAATCTCTGTTAAGGACGAACGATAACCTACCGTCAATACGTGCTCGCACCAAGGCCAGTCAAAGCCTTCTTTAGCCATACCAAGAGCAATGATGATGTCCATCTGATTACGGTTTTTAATGTTTCGAAGATAGTTCAAAACATTGACACGCATTGCATCGTCGGTCACCAAGTCAGCAACAAACAATACCTTGCCTGTGCGAGTTTTGACCTTATGGATCCCTGTAACAGGATCTCTATTTACAACTGTACCGATCACATCAAAAAGCTTATCGACTTCATCAAGCTTTACCCCAGTAGACTCCATCGAGTTCACATTAGGGATATGAATAATCGTTTTCTTATCGAGATCTAAAACTTCTTTGATCGCCTCAAAATAACGCCCTTGATAGAAGTGATAGCCAATACCCAAAGACTTTAAGTACTTATAACCGTTAAGTTGCTCATAGTACGTGTAAGTCACCTGCGTAAATTTGGCTTCACTTTCTGGGGGAAGAATAGGTACAGCATCACCACGGAAGTAAGACCCTGTCATGGCCACAATGTGGGCTGTCGAATGATTCATTAAATCATCGATAATGCCACCCAAAATATTGCCTTCCTCAGCAGATGTATGGTGAAACTCGTCAATGGCCACCAATGTTTTATCAAACAGCTGGGCGTTATTGATTTTGGCGTACGCGAAACGGAACGTGGCGTGAGTACAAATCAAGTAATGAGCGTCGGGATCAGACATGAACTTTCTCAGTTGATCCACCTTACCGTCATTGCCCACCGTGCAAAGGTTGTATTTGGGATCGACATGCCAGTCGGCGAAGAACCCAAACGATGTCAAATCCGTGTCTTTAAAGGATCCACCGATAGACATTTCTGGAACAGCCACAATGACCTTTTTAAGCCCTTGCTTAATCACCTTGTCCAAGGCTAAGAACATCAAAGCACGAGATTTACCAGAGGCAGGAGGTGCCTTTAAAAGTAAGTACTGCGCATTGCGTTCCTCATAGGCACGAGCCTGCATTTCTCGCATACCTAAAGGATTTTGATTCGTGCTCTTACCGGTTTGTGCATAACGTACAGTCAAAATATCTGGCATGGCTTATTCCTCATGGTAGAGCGTAGAACTATCCTCGCCCTTAACTAATTTTTCATAACGACCAAAAAGATGCTTCAAGCGTTGTTCGTCATTATCAAATGGCTTACGTCGATAGAGTTTATCAACGGCAGCATCAAGTTCTTGGTGAGCCTTTCGTAAGTCTTCTGGCATCTTGTCTGGATCGTAAAGATCTGCCAACGTCATGTCGGGATAAAACTCACGAGTCATTAAAACATTATTGGCTAAATTCTCAATCACTTTCTTTTGAGGTTCAGTGGCATCTGGCCAAGGGAAAGTGTTGTAGACAATAGAGCCTGAGTAGCGATACCGCATTTCTAAACGACCAGCAACCACACGCATCCATGCCATATGCATACGGGACTCTAGAACGCCAAAATCATACAAACCAGCTCCAGGAACAATGGACACAGAGTCTGCGGCTATAACGTCTGGAGTCATGAATCCAATAGGAATATATTTTCGATTCTCTGATGAAACTCTGGGTATAACAAGGTATGAAAGATCAGTCTGTGGAGTAGAAAAAAATCTTTCAGGGAATGCCGCCATCTTTCTTGTAGGCTCTGCTGTACTTTTTAACCTAAACTCTTTAATTGCCTCTAATCGTTGAGTAATTTCATAGATGCCCAAATATTCACTTTTTGGTAAATCCTTAAGCCACAAGCAATATCGAATTTCATTGTTGTTTAAAAAGTCTCTAGCGCCAATAAATCTGCGGAATAAATGCTCTTGATTTGGATACTTAGCTGCAAATTCATTCTTTTCGTGATCAGAAAAAATTAAATTTCCATCATCGACGGGCATATTACCCCGTGTCATTTTATTAACTGAGCAAAGAGGTGTTCCACGTCCCTCAATCAAAATATTTGATCCTTCAACTAGATATGCATTGATATTATTGACCTCTAGATACGAAGAATCTTCAGCATACAATCTTGCCTCTTCTTTTTGAGCACAATTAGCAAAACCAACAATTACACAATGAACCGCAGCTTTCCCTTTAGCCTCATTACTCCATTTAAAAGTTCTATAAGCAAAAATAATGTGAAAATTTCTATGTGAATACATTAACCCCCATAATGGAGCAACCTGCTCACCTTGGGTAATGCTGTTGGTAGAAACAAAAGCTGCTTTAATAGACGTTCCGTCCATTAAATCAACCGCTTTCTTATACCAAGCTCCAACATAATCAATACTATTTGAAAGTTTGATTTTCCCAAAAATTGCGACTGCTTCTTTTTTCTGTTCTTTACTCATCATGGAGGCTCCAACAAAAGGTGGATTCCCCATGATGTAATCTAGCTCCTGAGGATTGACAACAGTGCTCCAATCTGTCGTCAAAGCATTAGCACAAACAATTTGAGGCGTTTTCTTTAATGGAATCGAAGGGAACACTGCTCCAAACTGCTCTCCGAACTTCAAATTCATAACGTGCTCCATCAACCACATAGAAACACGTGCAACCTCAACAGGGAATTCAAGAAGCTCGATACCGTAGAACTGATCAATGGATACTTGAGAAATATTTTCTTCCAAAGACAAATCAATGGAGAGAGTTCCAGGCTTATTGGCATAAAGCTCTTTTGCCACTTGAAGCTCAAGCATTTTGATTTCTCGATAAGCAACAATCAAAAAGTTGCCACATCCACAAGCTGGGTCTAAGAACTTTAGAGTTGCTAGCTTCTTTTGGAACGCTTCGAGCTTTTTCTTTCGATCACTGCCATTCTTCAATAAATAGATGCGCTCAAATTCTTCTTTTAAGCCATCTAAGAAAAGCGGTCCAATGACCTTAAAGATGTTCTTTTCGCTCGTATAGTGAGCGCCAATTTCATGGCGTTCCTCTGGATTCATAACCGATTGGAACATGGAACCAAAAATCACAGGTGAAATTTCACTCCATACCAATCGACCACAATCCAACAAGATATTACGAGCTTTGGCGTTTAATACTGGAACTTCAATTTGTTCTCGGAACAACCCACCATTCACATAAGGGAAGGCTTGAAGAGTTGCAGGGAATTTCTTACGCTCTTCTGAATTTTCAGGAATATCCAAAACGGCAAAAAGCTGAGCAAAAAACTCAGGGAGATCGTGTCCATCTTTAGCTGTCATTGATGCTAAAGCATCCGTCATTTGAGACTTGATTCGGAAGATGCCCGTATCTTCGGCGAAGAAACAGAACAATAAACGTGTTAAGAAAACATTCAAAGAGTGGAGATTACTGTCATCATAGTGGTTTAAAACCTTAATGATGTCGTAAAGACGCCCCATCTTTTCACAGGCCTTCACGTCTGCTGGGTGTGAGCTATAGGCAACAGGCTTTTCATACTGACCTGTTAAGGGTAAAAAGAAATCGAAGTTTGTTTTGAGATCTTCCCATTCAAACTCCACACGATCGTCAACACGCTTATCATAGGCAGCGATTGTCTTAAAGTCAGTTGTAATGAAGAATCGGACTTTATGCTTTTGAAGTGTTTGGCAATCAATCAACTCATCAAGAGCCGCATTAATATCTGCACCTTGTGCTACTGGACGAAAGTAAATTTGCTTTGCTAAGCCATAGTCACCATCAGTAAGCGCAATATTTCTTGACTTATCGTTCTTTTCTAAGAATTTAATTGTGCTGTTTGCGAAACCAAAGGCTTTCAAGAAGCCAAAGAAAAAGTTCGAGGGTGTTACCTCTACGGCTAATTTTTCTAAGGCCTTAATAATTTTGGCTTGATTAAGAGCTGCCATTTCAGTCCCCTCTACTCTTTATCTGTTGATTCTGTATTTAAATATTTATACAAAGTGGTTCGGCCAATACCTAATTTTTTTGCCACAACAACCTTGCTCATACCATCATTAACCATCTGACGGGCTTTTTGAATAGTTTCTTGATCAATTGGTACACGTCCCTTATATACATTTCTTTTTTTAGCTTGTTGAATTCCTTCACGTTGACGTTCAAGAATTAAGGAACGTTCAAATTCAGCCACAGCACCAATCATCGCCATTAACAGCTTGGTCAGAGCTGATTTTTCACCTGTTGGGACTAGAGAAATATTTTCTTTTAGAAAATGAACTGAAACCCCTTTGTCTTGAAGTGTTTCTGTAATAGAAAGCAGATCTTTTAAATTTCTCGCCATTCGGTCCATACTACAAACATAGAGTTCGTCCCCTTCTCTGACAAACTCCATCATTTGCTGAAACCCTGGACGATCCGTGTTCTTGCCAGAAACCTTGTCTGTAAAGATTTTTTCAATTCCTCGCTCTTTAAACTGAGCTAGTTGTCGATCTAAATGTTGATCTACACTGCTCACACGAGCATAACCAATACGTGCAGAAAAACTCATGTTGATTACCCTTCGTAAGCTAATTGCATCAGCTCTTTAACCAAATTGAGAGCCTCTTTAGGTGTTTTACTATCTAAGCGAAGACGGTAACGTCCATCTTTCCTGTAATTAATTTCTTCAAAGTCACTACTCTCAATCTTTTCATTGATAGCTGCGGTTCTTTCTAGCTTGATGTCAATGTAGTAGTAATTCCGTCTTGGGCGAACAAGGACAAAATTGTTGGCCTTACCATCAATCCATATACCCATATATGGCTTGTTGTAACTAAATTGGGCACGTGGCTCAAACTCCTGGATTAATGCGAGTACCTTATCTGCTTCACGCAAAATTTCTTTTGAAGATTTCTTCTCCCAATAGGTACGATCTGCTTGTTCGGCTAGTTGATCATCTTCCTCTATGGCAGGGGTTGCAAGATCCAAGACCTTAGTAAACAGTAAACCAATAGAACCATCTGAGTTCTCGATTGCTGTCATTTTTAAAGCAATCAAGGGAATGGCGGAGTTGAACAATGAGATGACATTGAAAAAGCGAGCTGTAATTTCTTCTGCGACTATCACTGCCACATGGTCATATTGCGGATAACGCTTTCTTTCTATATCCCAATACTCAATCGTACGAATGATATGTGTCTCATCGGTAGCTCCAAGTTGTACTTCAACTTCATACCGAATGTCTGTCTCTGCATCTTGGAACAACAAATCCAATCGACCACCAGAAGGTTGAATACGCTCTTTATCTTTAGCTAAAAGTGAAGGACTTAACTCTAACAGTGAAGGATTTTCAAATAAAACCTGCTGAATCCATGCCTCATTAATCTCTGAATGTTTTTTGAGATTGATTGCTTTAATAGGCGAAAAAGTTTTTGCTTTCACTACTGACGCGCTCATTCGATTGCACCTCAATAAATTGTTCAAAATGGGCCACCATCGAACAAAAATGTTCATTATCTACACTATTCTATCCCATTCGAACAAGAAAACAAGACCCCCCTTATAGTTCGTTTGGTGTGTACCCTAAGAAAACTGGCTTTTTCATCTTTGATATTAATTTATTGACAGAGACTCTCTGACTGAAGATTTAAATCAAAATTTCGTTATATGATTTATTGTTAAAATATTTCGTTGATTTTGACATTACGTTGTGATTATGGCTTTACCTATTAGTGCACTGGATCTTCTAAATAAAAATAAAATCGAATCCACTCGACTCGAATTCAAATCAGGCTGGAATCCTGACGCCATCTATCGTTCAATCTGTGCCTTTGCCAATGACCTTGACAATCTTGGTGGCGGTTATATTTTGGTTGGTGTAGAAGAGGAAAACGGTGTAGCTAAACGTCCTGTCAAAGGGCTCAATATAGATGAACTAGATCGTATCCAAAAAAGTATTATCGGGTTCAATAACCTTATCGAACCTTTTTATGCCCCTAAAATTTCAGTTGAAGAGATAGATGGGAAACAAATTCTAGTAATTTGGGTCCCTGCAGGGCCCAATCGTCCCTATAAAGTACCTGAGCGTGTTACTTCTAAAAATAAAGACCACAAATATTTCATTCGATATGCCACAAGCTCTATTGAAGCCAAGGGCGATCTTTATGATGAATTAAGAGATTTAGATCATCGAACCCCATTTGATGACCGGGGCAATCCTCAAATTCAATTAACAGACATTTCAACAACTCTCATACGAGATCATTTGGTTGCTGTGAAAAGTCGTTTAGTGGACGATATCGCCAACAAACCTCTTTCCGTTATCCTAGAACAAATGGACTTAATGACAGGACCTTCAGAAGCACGACTTATCAAAAACGTTGCTGCAATGATGTTCTGTGAAACTCCTGAAAGCTTTTTCAGAACCACACGTGTTGAAATTGTGACCTTCCCTGAAGGGAGAGAGACTAATCCCAATCTTTTGATGGAAGCCCCCTATATCACCGGGCCAGTTCCTCAAATGATTCGAGCTACTCTTGATTACTTAAAAACCAACATTATTAAAGAGCGTATCCTAAAACAAAAAGACGATGCTCGCTCTGTACGCTTTTTCAATTACCCATATCAAGCGCTTGAAGAAGCTGTGGTGAATGCACTTTATCACAGAGATTATCGTGTAAATGAGCCCGTCGAGATCACAATTGAGCCGCACAAGATATCAATAATCAGCTATACAGGTCCTGATCGCGCTATTAGCTTCGAATCGCTTAAAGAAGCTAAGGTACTCAAAACACGACGATATAAAAACCGTCGCTTAGGTGATTTTTTAAAGGAGCTGGAGCTGACTGAAGGGAGAGCAACAGGAATTCCAACCATTCAAAGGGAACTTAAAAATAATGGCTCACCTGCAGCAATTATTGAGACGGACGCTGACAGAACTTACTTCTTAATCGAAATTCCCTGTCACCCACTTTTTAACCTAGCGTCACAGCATAACACTGTTACTGTTTTTGAAAAATTGGAGAAAGTGTTTAGATCCTCTTCTCCAAATGCAATGACCATATCGTGCCAAAAGGTGCTTGAAAAGGCAGATATTGAAAAATTAGTGTTAATACTAAAAGAAGCAAAGAATCCAAAATCTAGTCATGACTTGATAGTTGCACTAAATATTGACTCTCGCTACCAGTTTAGAACTTACTATTTGATCCCATTGTTAGAGTTGGGGCTCATTGAACCGACCATCAAAGATAAGCCTAATAGTAATAAACAGCGATATAAGACCACTGAAGAGGGCCTAAAACTACTTGTTGACTAATTCAACAAGTACTCGTCGAAAAATCATTTAAGTGTTTGATTTTAAAGGATTTGTTTTCAACAAGTACTTGTTGAGAAAAATGCTATCTATTTGATTTTAAAGGATTTGTTTTCAACAAGTACTCATAGACATTAATGAGAGAAACTGGAGGCTGTTTGACAATTCATCCCACAAAACTTTCCACTGAAGGAAATGCTGTTCTGTTGTCAAAAACAGACCTCCTTAAAGCTAACCTTTAAAGTTATTTTTACTATAGCTTTTACTATAGCTTTTACTGTAAAACAGCCAAATTAATGAAAATTCCTTACAAAACAGTATGTTAATAAATTACAAACTACAGTAAAAAAGTTTTTATTTACTGTAGTTTTTTATTATCTTGGATTATCCCAATCCATCAAACGTTTTAAAGACTGTTCTAAATTTGTTAGTTCCTTACTGATCCCTCGAAGCACAACATAACGAGCCTCAATTTGCTCAATCATAATTCGAGCCCACTGAGGCTCCGACTTAAAACGCCCAGTAGAATATCGACCATTCTTACCAATACGAATATAAGTTGAAAAGATCTTTGTTTGCCTTTTCCCATTAATAATAGGGTTTGCTAAACGTCTCCAATACCACTCACAAACTAGTGAATTTCCAATCATTCGCACACGCGTTCCAACCTTAGTTCGCCGTGATGATGACTTTTCGGAAAGAGCTGCCTCTGACGCCAAATAAAATGAATTCGCCAGTGCCTTCCCCTCTTCAAAAATTTCCTGACGACGTTGAGCTATGAAATCTTGCAACAATTCATATTTCATGACATTTCCCAGTCTTATCTTTTGGAATTAGATATTACTTTTCCAAATAGTCTTCGCTTATAGGTGTAATAACTGGAATCCGTCCCTTAAAAACACCTTCACTTTTGAGCATCACATAATGCAAATTCGGCATAGTTCCCAATGCGGACGATGGAATTAAATCCACTTCTTGGGGACGAGATGTAACACTTTCAGAAGTATTAACTTCAGTTTTCTCACTGCTTAAGAAACTATGGTGACCAACACCTTTTCTTAAAATTTGAACTTTAGGTACTGAGGCAACTGCAAATTGTTGAGTATCCGGATCTAAAGTTCTTAAAAATATTTTTGTATTCGTATTGGCTAAAAACTCTTTGGCCTTGGCCTCGCTTCCCATTGATGCTTCAAAGTCCTTAATGGTTTGGGTTGCAATTATCACTTGATAGCCAAAACTGCGCCCTTTGTTTAATAAATTAATCAATGCATCTGTACATAAAGAGGCTGCTTCATCAATAAATAATGTGACCTTTTTATCTACACCATTTTGCGTTTGAAGTGTATTTGCCAAAGAAGCTAAAGTTTCTAAAAATAAAGCGCCCAATGCAAAGCCAACGCGTTTATCACTCATGGATTGCAAACGTATATAAATGACAGAACCTGACTCTAGAAGTTTTTTAAATGTTTCATTTCTAGAGAGCTCTTGGTCCCCTGGTGATAACAACTTATCTAACGGGGGCTCGGTTAATGCACTAAGAACCGGATTTAATGCAGATGTCATTTTCAAAAAATAACTTGAATCTTGACTGTAAAACTGCCACAACAAGAGAATCGCTTGTGGTATTGGACGAGCACCATATAGTTCCTCTAGTGCTTGATAGAGACCTTTTATCAATGATTCTCCCGACTTTGATGACAAATGCTCTTGAACTCTGGGTAATGCTCCGGGAAAATCTTTTCGTATTGCATGCCAAAACACTCGTTCTATCAAGGGATTTGAATCCCCTTTAAGAAAACGCTGAATCTTAACTAGATTTGGTTTTTCACCTAAAAATTCAAGAGCCTTAACAAGGGTATTGACTGCGTCCCAACATGCTGCAGTAAATGGTTGTGAGCCCTCATTTTGGGGTAACAAGCCACTGACTCGAGTCGCGATTTCTGTTGCAGATGTGTAATCACTAAGCACATTCACACAAATAGACTCAGCATAGTTGTATTGATCAATGAGTTTAAAGCGATCGCCTGCCATGGCCTTTAAGGACTTGAATAAATAGTCATCACCTTTGGGATCAAAAACAATGATTGTTTGTTTTGGATCTTTCATTGTTAATTGAGTCAAAAGCAAATTTACGAATTGTGTTTTACCAGCTCCAGTAGTGCCGGTCACTAAGCAATGGCCATTTATCTCTAGTTCTGACAAATATAATGGCTTCTCAAGACCTAAAGCTTGCATTGCGATCCCCTCAGACGGTGCCCTAACTGATTGCTTAACCTGCTCAAGCTCCTCTCTATGAGCTTTCTCCCATAAAAAGCCCCAACCTATAAACAACGTTCTTGCTTTTTTCAAACGTTCGAGCTCAAAAACAGAAATCGTTTTGCTACTTTGACGCTTCATGTTTGAGGCAAACTCGCCCGAGTCTATCATCCGTATCACAGAACAAAGCCATCCCATTATCAAGCACATAAACACAAAGAATGTGCAATAGCCAAGCCAAAGAAACACCACTGCTAGAATTAAGGACGCACTCCAAAAAGCAACATTCAAACAATTTAACGACCGATGCTCTTGTGAATAGTATTTAACGTAAGACATAACTTTTATTTGTGATAATAAATAAGGGTTGAAGAGAGGCTAAGAACCCAAAGGGCAAATATGGCTTGGTAGAGCATCTCATTCGAATAAAAAAGACTGAAAACACTAAAATTCAAAATTAATAAGGCCGTGCCTAATCCAAAAAACTTAAGCGAAAAACGGTATCGCTGAGGATGATTGCTATCAAGCATCAGTTTGCGTAATCGGCGACGAGTTAATACTTCTGATAACATCGGTAGAAGCAATAAAAAAGCCGGCATTGTTAGAAGTAACATCAAAAGCGCTCTGTGATATATAAATCCCAGAAAAAAAGTAACTGCATAAGATCGCTCACGCACGTAAGTTTCGAGTATCTGATCTATTCGCTCGAATCCAGGGCTTGATCGCTCACCAAGTAAGTTTTCACTCAAACCAAAAATCAACTTTTTTATTGAATACAAAACATCTCTTTGGTGAGAACTTATCCAGTCAAACCTTTCAGAAGCTCCTAAAAGGCTCTCTGCTTGCTCATAACTTCTAAGCAATATTGTTTCAAAAACACCGAGATCAAGAACTAATAACGCGCCTAAGAGAATTAAAAGAACATAAGAAGTGACCTTAAGTTGTGAAGTTTTACCGTTCATTATCTATCCCCTATTTCTAAACTTAAGCACTCTTTTTTTACTCGTAAGACCGGCGGAGTTTGTGGCAGTGCTAATAATCCAATTAAGAGGGGGAAAGTCGCATTTGGTACCTCTTTGCTGATAAGCTTCAACGAGTCCAAACTTGCAATTAAGCTAGACCCCTCTTTTATAACTTCCCCAAAAAGCCAACGCCCCTCCCCTTTAATCATTTGCTCTTTTAACTCATTGATAGCTTGCATCGCATCAGCCCCTGTCCCCTCTGACCTAAGAGAATGAGTTGTTGTCTTTCTTCTTGCTTGTGAGTCTTGACTTGTTTGAGTGTTACTTACGCTTAATTGATCCGCCTTTCGAACGACGTTCATCACCACATGAGATGAATCACCATTTAAAATTTCAAAAAAATTTAAAGTAAACGACGGAGTTTCTTGAAGTAAAGAGAGAAAATTTGATGGCAAAACTTTTAATGCGATTAGGGCATTAAAATGCTCGTGGACACCATGACGTCGGTCTGATCGCCATAAACAAACACTGTTTGAATGACGTTCATTAAACAAAGCCAATGGCTCTATCAAAGGGTTCCACAACTCAGCATCACTCATAACCTTCACATCGTAAAAACTCTTTCCGACGTCATGTAGAAGCGTTGCTACTAACAAAAATAAATGAATTCGTTGTTCATCCCGTTGTTTTTGAACTAAAGACTCAGTTAATGATGTGATGACAACATCATGAAAAAGACGGTCTGCAATTAATGTCACTTCGAATGAGTGCTTGAGTAAGCCGTATTTATTGGAGTGATGGTGTTGCTCTGACGCGGGCAAATCGTCAATCCAATCTGAGAACCTCAAAACAATAGGGATAAAAAATCGTTCCAACAACGCGATCTCGAGAGTACTTTGCTGACACAGTTGAGCAAGAAAAGCGTTGATTATTGATTCTTTTTTACCACACACTTTCTCTCTCCTATTGAGATAAGCATTCAATACGATAAGTTGTGTCAGAACCAACACGCCGTAAGACAAAATTTTTTATGACTTGATTGTTTAGCTGTGACAGACCCCAACCGAACTTTCGAACATTTAAACGATCATTAACTAGATATCCCAAGTCATCCAATGACTCATACAAAGATGAACTTACCTTACCTGACTTGAAAATGCGTTCAACGTCACGAGCGCGAAATCGTTTTGTTCCAAAGATTTCAAATAAACTCTTCAGGAGTTGGTAGCGAGCAGCACGATCAATATCTTCAACTTCAAGTTGTTCATATAGTCTTGACAGTGGATCTGGTAACCCAAGCCACAGCAGCGGATCGCGACAAGTACGACACCATTCATCAAATCCAGGCAACGGAATCATGTCTGTACTCTTTTTATCATCTTGTCTGTACGCTGCAATAATCTTCAAAAGAGACATCACAATCTTGGGGCGATTTCTGATCACGTCAGCAATTAAATTCTTCTGCTTAAATGTTCGTTTTTCGGGATGTTCTATAGATGTCAAAAGGATTGGTACTGCACGGCGTCGAAGATCACCTTCAAGCGTCAAAAAATTCCCTGACATAACAAAAATTGCACGCGTTCCGACTGAGATCATGGAACTCTTACCAAGCTCTCGTCCTTGATACGCAGATTGCGTTAAACACGTACAAATCGAAGGATATGCCTGTACAACATCTTCTACGTTATCGAAGTAGACAATCGCCGGTGAGGCTCTTAGTTGCGACAACAAAGATTTGCTAGCCTCCTCTTCACTCGATGGCCATGTAGCGGAGGATATTTGCTTAGATGATGCTATGACACCGATCAGTTCACAAAGTAAACTTTTACCAGTACCTGCACTTGACGCCGTAACAACAAACATGGGCGATGACGGCAACTCATGACGTGTAACCGCAGTAAGTAAAGCAGCTATCAATGCAGACAAGTCTTTTTTCTCTGCAAATGAGAATTCCGATAACAAATCAAGAAGCTCTTGTAGTGCACTCCGTGCCTCTTCAAGATCGACATCTGTAAACCAATAATCATCAAACTGATCTGCTAGATAGCTTGCAAATAAGCGACTTTTTTTATCGTAGCCACGCCCCCTTATTAAGTACCCATCTGAGCTCAACAAGGGTTGATGTGCAACAGCGATAAGTTCGTCCAATTGCGTGTGTTCCGTTGTAGAACAAAGGACGTTAACGAGCTTTGTTGGAGGATCTATTTCACGATAAGTTGGTGGATTTTTTCGATTATCCTTTTTAAGCCAAACTATTAAATTCGACAAAATTTTGGTTGCATCAGAAACTTCGAGACGAACGACAGTTGAATCATCAAGGACTCGAACAATCGATGTACCCATCGAAAAAAAACGACCTGTTTTTGATAAAACATTTTCAACACGATCAATCAATTCAAAGAATGGTGACTCATCTACATTAATTTGCTTCGAGGGGCGTGCTTCGTATCGTTCTAAACCCAAAAATTTCAATAAATCAGTAAAGTCTTTGTCCTTACAAGTGGTGCAAGCAAACGTACCATAGGCAGCTAAAACTGTTGGTTTACGATAAATTGAATAATGTTTTTTATGGCCGTTGGAAAATGGGCATTTAATTTTGATGATGCGATCATTTTCAAACACAACAAGACCGCGCCTGCGGGCTTCACGGACAACAGCGTTGTCATTCTTCGAGGCTTTCATAATCACCTCCATTTTCGCGACAAGCTAAAATTTTCTCGACTAGTTGTCGAATGAAAAATTCACTTTTATTGCGCAAGTACGCACGACAAATTAGATTTACCTCTGCAACTGGCCAAGCATACGCACCCCCGATCACAACTGCCGGAGGAAACAATTTATCGAGAATATGATTACGAAGCGTAGATTTTGAAATTCCTAATCGACGCAATACTTCGTGTCGTTTAATAAAACTTAAAGTTTGCATTAATTCATCTTCCTTAAAGCTAAACAAAGCAAAACGAGTCATTTCGCTTGCTACTTGTTTATTTCAAAGCAGATGTCATCAAAAGTCATTTCATTTTCAA